>ERZ780144.152-NODE-152-length-101583-cov-8.994868_pt1 | contig 101583 bp, 102 predicted proteins | sample MGYA00511380_ERZ780144 | MGnify/ENA primary metagenome ERZ780144 (study PRJEB29588, sample SAMEA1965858) | human gut metagenome | biome: human gut; feature: human-associated habitat; material: faeces | place: Denmark | collected 2008/2010 ... | reverse complement strand
AATTTTATAAGTTTTTTTATTAATGACATACCTTTTTTAGGAGCCTGCTGTTTATTAATTTTTTTCGGGATGTAATACATAGGAATATCTTCAAGTTCAAGTTCAAGTTTTGAAACGGATAATTTCCCTTTTATGCATCGGTCAATCTTTTTTATTGTTAGGTCATACAGCGAGTCCAAACCGTATTTCCTGTAAAAAATATGAGCCGGCTTTTGCGGATTAAAGTCAGATGTGGCGATTAAATGAAATCTCCCCCCCCCGCCATTTTTCCTGCTTACATTTTGAACAAAGTCAAGAAGTTTACTCCCAAAATTATGCTGATGAGATTCTAAATAATATACATAAAAGGATTTAAAGCTTTTTAAGTCCGGGAAAAAGGGACTGCCGATAAGCGGGTTTATCGTTTGCATCTCCCCGTCAATCAGACCTATAATTTTACCGTTTTGGTTAAAAGCTGTATAGTGCCTGTACGGTGTTCCATTAGCATCTGCTCTGATTGATTTATATATAAGGACTTCCGGTATATTTCTCTTTTTTATAGGACCTGTTATCATGGTTTTTGTAAAACATGTGAAGACTTAAAATTGCTAAAATTTGTATATTTATTTTTTATGCTTAATCTTTAAACTTTTTTTGTATTATAATTAGATAGTAATATAAGATTAATTTAGGGATAGAACTTTGGAAAAACATAAATATTATTTTATCGCTATAGGCGGTGTGGGGATGAGCGGGCTTGCTAAGTATTTGTTGGAAAACGGATGCGAAGTTTCAGGCTCTGATATAGTTGACAGTAAATATATTGATAAATTAAGAGCTTTGGGTGCAAAAATTTATATCGGTCAAAAAGCCGAAAACGTGCCTTCTGATGCTATAGTTGTTGCAAGCACGGCTATTCGTGAAGATAATCCGGAAATGGTAAGAGCAAGGGAATTAGGTTTAAAAGTTTATCATCGCTCTGATATTCTTGCCGAAATCTCAAAATGGGGTAAATTTTTTCTCGGCTATTCCGGAACTCACGGCAAAACTACAACCAGCGGACTTTGCTCTTACGTGTTGGAAAAAGCTGGCTTAAAACCTTCTTATGTTGTCGGCGGCATAATTCCGGAAATCGGATGTAATGCCCATTCGCAGGACGGTAAATTTTTTGCTGCGGAACTGGATGAAAGCGACGGGACTATTGTTAAATATTGTCCAAATATTTGTGTAATTAATAACCTTGAAGCGGATCATCTTGATTTTTATAAAGACGGTTTAAAATCTATTTTGGAAACATTTGAAAATTTTATATCGAATATTCCGGAAACTTCAATTGTGCTTGTAAATAAAGATTGCAAGGCTGCAATGAGCCTTCACAGTCATAAAACTTTGACTTTTGGTCTTTATAATGCCGATTATACGGCTAAAAATATTCAATTTAAGCCCGACTGTACGACATTCGATATTTATTATAAAGATGAGTTTTTAACTGACTTAAAAATAATTTTGCGCGGAAAACATAATGTTTATAATGCTTTGTCTGTTCTTGCAAGTCTGCATCAGGCAGGTGTTAATCTTGACATTGTTAAACCTCATTTTGCTGCTTTTTCGGGAATGGGCAGAAGATTTCAAAAAGCTGCCGAGTTTAATGGTGTAACTGTTTTTGATGACTATGCTCATCATCCTACTGAAATTAAAGCAACTCTTTCTTCTGCAGAAGGAATGGAAGGGAAACAGATTATTGCAGTATTTCAACCGCACAGATTTACAAGGCTTAAAAATTTGTGGAATGAATTTCTTGATGCTTTTTCGGGTGTTGATAAAGTCGTTGTTACTGATGTTTATGCGGCTTCCGAGGATGAAATTCAAGGTGTTAATTCTGAAAATTTTGCAAGGGATTTGTCAGCACATATTAATATTCCCTGTGAGTATATTAAAGGCTCAATTGCCGATGTTGCAAGGAAATTATATCCGCAGCTTAAAAAAAATGATGTTGTGATAGGTCTGGGGGCCGGTACAATTACCAATTTAAGCAAAGAACTTTTAAATCTTAATAAAGAGGTGGTGCAGGTTGGAGATTAACTTTGATATAAAAAAATCAACGTCTTTTAAAATTGGCGGGCAGATTGCAAGAATGTATTTCCCGACGTCTGTTGAAGAATTTGTTGACATAAAGACTAAAGAACCGGATGCATTTGTTGCTGGAAATTTGTCAAATATTCTTGTTTCATCAGACGGTTACGACGGTGCTGTAATCTGTACAAAAAAAATGGACAGCATAAAGTTTGATGGAAATACTGTTTTTGCGGGTGCAGGAGTTAGAGGTACAAAACTTTCTAAACTTGCTTTGGAAAAAGGATTAAGCGGATTAGAATTTATGGTTGCTTTCCCCGGTTCTGTCGGCGGTGAAGTTTTTATGAACGCAGGTGCCCATGGACAGATGATTGCCGATGTTTTGAAATCCGCAAAAGTATATTGCCCTGAAAAAGGTGTTATAAAGCTGGCAAATGCTGATATGGAATTCAGTTACAGAACATCGGTCTGCCAGAAGATGCCTTATTCTGTGTTAGAGGCGGAATTTGAGCTTACTCCGTCTACAACGGATAAAATTCAGGAAAAAATGAATGAAAATCTGTCTTTCAGACAAAATAAGCAGCCGTCTTTAACTTTGCCGAACTGTGGAAGTACTTTTAGAAATCCTGACGGAGATTCTGCCGGAAGGCTTCTTGATGCGGCAGGCGTTAAGGGGCTTGTATCGGGCGGGGTGCATGTTTGGGAAAATCATGCAAACTTTATAATTAATGACGGCGAAGGAACATCTTTAGATGTTTTAAGACTTATGGACGAAATGTATTCACGCGTTAAAGAAAAATTTGATATAGAATTAAAACCCGAGGTCAGATACCTTGGCGGAAATAATGAAGAAGAGGTTGAAATATGCAGGAAATTAAAAATGTTATAGATAAAAATGCTAAAATTGCGGTTTTATGCGGCGGCTTGTCTACAGAAGCAGAAATTTCGATGCGTTCCGGCAAAGGCTGTTATGAAGCTTTAAAAAGACTTGGTTTTAATAATGCCGAAATGGTTATTGTTGATAAAGATATTGCCTTAAAACTTAAAGAAGGTAATTATGACTGTGCTTTTAATGCTTTGCACGGCAAATACGGCGAAGACGGATGTATTCAGGGGATTTTGGAAATTCTGAAAATTCCTTATACAGGATGCGGAGTTATGGCCAGTTCATTATGTATGAATAAAGAGTTCACAAAGAGAATTCTATCAACAAATCCTGATATTATTATGGCAAAATCAGCGTTTGTAAGAAAAGGTGATGATTTATTCGAAAAAACAAAAAATTTAACATATCCGTTGTTTGTAAAACCTGTATGTGAAGGTTCAAGCTTCGGGATGACAAAAGTTGAGAGAAAAGAAGATTTGCAGGCTGCATACGATACTGCCGTAAAGTATAATGATGATGTTTTAATTGAAGAATTTATTGACGGATTTTTTGTAACGGTTGGAGTTTTAGAATGTTGCGGCGAGCCTTTTGCTACTGAGATATTAGAGATAAGACCGAAAACAGAATGGTATGATTTTGAGGCAAAATATACTGACGGAATGTCTGAATTTATTTGTCCTGCAAGATTGTCCGATGAAGTTACAAAACGTGTAAAAGATATTGCTGTAAAAGCTTTTGAAACTGCAGGCTGCAGAGGTGTTTCAAGAATTGATTTTATGATGAAAGATGATATTCCTTATCTTCTTGAAATTAATACTAGCCCCGGAATGACTGCAGTGAGTGATTTGCCGGCTCAATCCGCAGCTATGGATATAAATTATGACAATTTGGTGCTATTAATCTTAAACAGTGCAGGTTTAAACAAATAAATGCTTGATGATGTAAATCAAAATGAAAATAATGAATATACGGAGTATCATGAGTTCTCGGAAAACGTTGAAACGGCAGAAGATACTCCTATTCCCGATGGAAAACATCTTGTAAAAAAGAAACGCCGTGAACGTCTTGTTCGTAAAGGCAGAATGAAGCAGGAACGATTTCGTGCTTTTGTAAGATTTTTTCTTTCATTATTTTTTATATTCGGGCTTGGTTATGCATTGAGATGCCATGGCTGGTATATGGACAAAAACGCTTTTAACTATGTCGGCGGAAGATCTGTTGAAATTATAAATAATAAAATTGTTCCTTCGCATAAAATTCTTGTTCTTTTAAAAAACAGCAACGTTCCTAATGTTCCTGTTTATATGGCAAGAACCGATGCAATAAAAAAAGAATTGATGAAGCTTCCGCCGGTTGAGAATGTGTATATAAGACGTTATGCATTTCCTGCAAGAATTCAAATTATAGTGAGGGAGAGAATTCCTGTTATAACTATTTCCCCTGATGTAAAAGTTCAGCCCGTAGCATTTTTTACAACCGACGGGAAACTTATAGGCAGAGAATTTCTTCCTCTGGATAAATCCTTTAAAACAATTCTTGTTCTTTCATACGGAAATAAAGGCGATGACTACCGCAAGTGGGATTTGAAGCAAATTCATGAAATTGAAAAGATTGCAAAATATATCGAAACATATTCCGGCGAACCCGTTGAATATATTGACCTTAGAAAACCCGATGATGTTTTTGTCAAAATTAAGACTGTTAATATAAGGTTAGGTAAGCTCGATGAAAATGTTTATAAAAGAATTGAAAGAATTCCTTCTCTGTTACCGCAGGTGAAATTAATTGATTCCAAAATAAAATATCTTGATTTAAAATGGGATAAAGTAAACTACTTAAAATTAGAATAAGAGGATTAAATGAAAACTGTTCTTGCTCAGATAAAATTAAAAACTGCTGATTTTAAATTTAATGCAGAAAATATTATAAATAATGCTGCAAAATGCGATTGTGATTTGATAATCTTTCCTCAGTCCGATATTGAGGATTTGGGTGGAAAAGATTTAGTTCTTGATGAAACCTGCAGAAAAAGGCAGTACGAATTTTATCAGGAGATTGCAGACAGGAACTTTAAACAAAATATCTTAATCGGAGATATATTAATCAGAAATGGTGAAATAGAAGTTTCCCATAACGGTTTTTTTGATGTAAACGGTAAAAAAGTTTTTGTTTCTGACACTTATCTTGAAGATGTCGAATGTGATTTGTATGTTCTTGCAAAAAACAGATATTTTGCAAAAAATACCTATATGGATTTTGTTGACAGTATTCAAACGGATTGTAATTTGATTTATGTAAATGCAATAGGAATTGCCGATGAAAATATTTTTGCAGGAGGAAGCTTTGCAAAAAATGCAAATAACGAGTTAGTTCTTCAAATGCCTGTGTGTAAGGAAGATATCGAAACCGTTGATTTTTCCCGTGTAATTGAGTTTTTTGATGAAGCAGAAGAAGCTCAAATTCTGGATGTCGTAACTTTTGCCTTAAAAGAATATTGTGAAAATACAGGATTTAAAAAAGTTGTTCTGGGGTTATCAGGAGGTATTGACAGCGCTTTAACCGCAGCTATTGCCGTAAAAGCTTTAGGCGCGGATAGTGTGACGGGCATTATGATGCCGAGTATGTATTCTTCAGAAGGCAGCGTGACAGACAGTATAAAATTAGCGGAAAATCTCGGTATTAAAACGATTACCGAACCCATTACACCGCTTTTCAACGCTTTTATGCAGGGGCGTGAAAGTTTGCATGATCTGGCAGAAGAAAATCTACAGGCTCGTTTAAGAGGTTTAATTTTAATGTTTTATTCGAACAGAGAAAATATGCTTCTTCTGTCAACAGGTAACAAATCAGAAAGTGCAATGGGATTTGGCACTCTTTACGGTGATATGGCGGGCGGTTACAATGTAATTTGCGACCTGACAAAAACCAATGTATACAAGCTATCAAATTATATTAATAAAGATGGAGAAATTATTCCTCAGGCTATTATTGACAAAGCTCCGTCAGCAGAGCTTCATCCGGGACAGAAAGATCAAGACAGACTTCCTGAGTATGCAGTCTTGGATGATATAATTGAATTGTATGTAGAAAAGAATATTCCTCTTGATAAAATATACGAAAAATATGATAAACAGCTTGTTAACGAGGTGATACGGAAAATTTGCAGAATGCAGTTTAAACGCTATCAGAGCTGTTTAGGTGCACGTCTTACCGAACGTTCATTTGCCAATGGTGTTAATTTGCCTGTGGTACAGAAATTTTATTAATATTATCTTGGGAGCTTTTTAAAATAATCAGGTTCTGTTAGGGCTTTATATGTACATCCTATACCGTTAAGGTTATTTGAAGAAGTTGTAGAACAGTAAGTTTTATCATCAGTGTATGCTGTCCCTACAGCACCCATAGGCATTAATTTTCCCGTCTTAGTAAGTTCAAAGGTAAATAAATCTTGTCCCCAAACATTTGGAGCTTTAGCAGCACCATTTACATCAACAGATATTAATACCTGTTCAAACTCCGGGTTGCTGTTTTCAATCAGTAGTAAACTGCCGTCAATTAGAAGCAGCTGTCCGTCATCAAGCATACTATAACTTACATTTTTTGATTTATTATAAGTCTTATAGGTGTTTTTAGCATCTTTGTTACTTTCATATCCGGTATTAGGTACACAAGATGCAAATTCGGTGCCATAACCGCAGTCTTTTAGAACATTTAAATAAGGTTTGATTTTATTTTTTAATTCTCGAGATGCCAAATTTTGAGGTGACGGTTCAATTCCGTCATTCAGCATTACCATAGAAATGGTTTGCTGCAGTACAGAAGCATTTTTCTTTAATGCTGTTTCAAGTTCTTTTGCGCGTTTGTCTGCAATTAATACAGGCAGAGTAATCGCTGCAATTACTCCAATAATCCCAATAGTAATCAGTATTTCTGCAAGTGTAAATCCGTTTTGTTTCATGTTTATCCTCCGTTAATAAAATAATTATACCCTGTTTTACGTATTGATAGTACGTATAATTTACAAAAATTTACGTATAAACTGTACGTATGAATTATGATTTCTATAAATTATTAGGGAAGAATATAAAAGACAGGCGAAAAAAATTAGGATTTACTCAACAGCAACTGGCTGATAAAATGAATATAAGTTTGAATTTTATGGGTAAAATTGAAGTGGCTTTTTCAAAACCTTCTCTCGATACATTAATAGAATTAGCAGATGCGCTGGAAACAACGGTTTCAGAGTTGACTAAATTTAATTAATAAGGAATTATTGCAATTTTTTAAAAATATTGTTATAATATGAATATATATGTCGAGGATTTAATGGATTTAACAGTACTGGTTGACAATAATTGTAAAACAAATTATTACCTTCTGGGTGAACCCGGACTATCTTTTCTGCTTGAAAATGACTATCAAAAGGCATTGTTTGACTGCGGCTACAGCGATGTATTTATCAAAAATGCTTATAAACTCGGTCTGGATTTAACGGATGTAACCGATATTATATTGTCTCATGGGCATAATGACCACACTGGAGGGCTTCTCAGACTTGAAGATTTGTATAGAAAAATGCTGAAAGCCGGTATAAGCTTGAATTTGAAGACAGTTCTTGCTCATCCTGATGTTTTTGAAACTAAGCTAAATGAGAGGAATGAAAATGTAGGTTTCCCTGGAGAACCATCCAAATTGTGTGATATATTTGAAATTGAATATTCAAGAGAACCTAAATGGCTTACTCCTAAACTGCTTTTCTTAGGTGAAATTCCTAAATATTTTAATACTGACTACAGATATAAAGATGAAACCGCACTGGTATATAAATCTTTTGACGGTCTGGTAATAATAGCAGGATGCTCCCATGTCAGCCTGCCTAATATTATCGAATATGCTAAAAAAGTAGCTGATGATCCACGAATTAATACGTTTATCGGCGGTGTGCACCTTGTTAATAAAACAGAATACAAAATCAGAGAACTGGGAATATATTTAAGAGATTTAAATATTAAAAATTTCTATCCATGCCACTGTTGTGACTTAAACTCTAAAGTTGTTCTTTCAGAATATGTTAAAATTAAAGAAGTTTATTCCGGTCTAAAACTTACGTTTGATTAACTTTTGTTATTATGTGCTTGCAAATCAATTTTTTGCATAATATAATTGTTATGCAAAAGTTTTATGGCTTTGGTATGCCAAAAACTTTATCAGAAACTTAACCGTGCAATGCACAGAAAGAGGACGAAATGCCAAAAATGAAAACACACAAGTCTGCTGCAAAACGCTATAAAGTTACTGCAACAGGCAAAATCGTTAGAAGACAGGCTGGTATAGGTCACTTACTTCAACACAAATCTGCTTCCAGAAAACGCAGAATTTTCAAAATGATTTCAATTTCCGAATCACACTTCAAATTGATTTCAAAAGAGTTACCGTACAGGAAATATTCTAGATAGGAGGCAGGAAAATGAGAGTAAAACGTGGTAATGTATTACGCAAAAGACATAAAAAAATATTAAAATTAGCTAAAGGCTTTATAGGAGCAAGAAGCAGAATTTTTAAAGTAGCTAATATTGCTGTTATGAAAGCTTTGAAATACGCTTACAGAGACAGACGTACTACAAAACGCAATATGCGTCGTTTGTGGATTGTAAGAATTAATGCTGCTGTCAGAGAACGCGGTATGAGCTATTCAAGATTTGTAAATGCTTGTAAAAAAGCAAATATTGCAGTGAACAGAAAAATGCTTGCAGATATGGCTGTTAGAGATCCTGAAGCTTTTTCAGTAGTGTTTGAAGCTGCCCAAGCTGCAAAATAAATATAATAAGTCTATTTAACGATTAAAAACAGCTCTGTTTCATACAGAGCTGTTTTACATTTCTTAATATAATAGTAAATTTTTTTTGTGAAAATTACTTTATATAAATATAAAAGGTTAGGTTAATAATTTTGGAGAAATCGTTATGATAGGCGGTGATTTAAATACTCCTGTAATGCATCAGGATTTGGCAAACAGTGCAATGGGACCGATGTATATGCCTTTTGGAGGTGTTATCGGCGGCTATAATACTTCCTATCTGGGCGGTGTTCAAATGCAAAGGCAGCTTGATCAAGACAAAATCTCTTTAATGAACAGCAAAGAAAATCAGGATAGTTCAACAATGAAAAAAGCACTTGGTGCTTTAGTTGTGATTTTGGGACTTGGTGCTATAGCTCCGTTGCGCAAAAGCATTAAAAAAGCAGGAGGCATAGGTAAATATTTGAGTAATCAATGGAAAGCAATTGTTAATGCTTTTAAAGGTAATAAACCTATAAAAAACAGTAAACCTGCAACAACGAATAATGGTCAAAAAGTTAACTGGTGGCAAAAGTTAAAAAATGTTTTTAAAAAATCCCCAAAACCTTAACAGGCATAATATATACAACCCCAAAAATAAATAAAGTGCAAGGTATTTTATCTTGCACTTTTCTATGCTATAATTTATAGAAATCGGGTTAATATATAAAATAAAGGAAAGAGGGTAAAAATGGCTAAAGATTGCAGTTTTGATGTTGTTTCTGAATTTGACAGACAGGAGCTTGTTAATGCCGTAGATCAGGTAAAGCGCGATGTTGCTTCACGTTTTGACTTGAAAGATTCCGGTTCTTCTGTTGAACTTGAGAGTGATAAAACTATTACAATTACAACAAGTGATGATATGAAATTACGCAATATTTATGATATTTTGCAATCTAAGCTTGTTAAACGGAATTTAAGTGTAAGGATTTTAGATCCGCAGCCTGTTGAAAATGCTTTGGGTGGTAAAGTCAGACAGGTATATAAATTGAGAAAAGGTCTTAGTCAGGAACTTGCTAAAAAAATTGTTGCAGATATAAAAGATTCCAAAAAGAAAGTTCAAGCATCAATTCAAGGAGATCAAGTCAGAGTTTCAGGCAAGGATAAAGATGATTTGCAGGAAATAATCAGACTGCTTCGTTCAAATGAAGAAAAATATGATTATCCTTTACAATTTACAAACTACAGATAATTTTCCAGAATAACTCCCGCCGTTCAGCGGGAGAAGGAATGAAAGTAAGCCCAGTGACTTCCCACGTCATCTAGGCTTATTTTCAGTATGAATTTTATTTTACTTTTGCTTCTAGTCTTTCTATACGGGCTTTAAGCTCCTGATTTTCTTTTTCCAGCGCGCTAATACGGGTATCAAGTTCTTTGATTGCATTTATCATCGCGTAGAACATATCTTCAAAACGAATGCTTAAAAAGCCGTCTGTGCCTTTTTTAACTGCATCAGGAAAGACTTTTTGCAAATCCTGTGCAATCACACCAACATGAGGTGTTTTATTTTCATCTTTTTTAAAGGTATAGTTAAATACTTTTAACTGTTTTATTTTTTCAAGACCGTTTGTACTTTCTTTTCCGACATATTTCAAACGGCGGTCAGAGGAAAAGAAGTTGTCACTGGGATCACCTATATTATCAAATTCTATCTGGTTATCAATGTATTTTGTTCTCATACCGCCGTAACGCGCATCACGACCGCCTGATTTTTTCCGTGGCATAGTTATTAAATCCCCGCGGATAACAAAATCGGCGTTGACAACAGCTAAAGCATAATTGCCTCGTTTATGAAGTTCCATTATAGAATTAACTGTTGAATTGTATCTTCCGTCTTTACGTGCAAAGCTCCCGGCAGAGCCGAAATATAAACTTTCCGTTGACGAATCTGTACGCTGTACAGGATCTGAAGGTCCAGAATTAGCACCTATACAGGTTTTGTTAGTACCTGTAACGTATTGGCAAGCATTAGCACCTATCGCAATATTATAATTATTAACGGCCTTAGCATTATTTCCGATAGCAACAGCACTATGACCGCTTGCATCGGCAGAATACCCTAAGGCTGCTGAATAATTTCCGCCATTTACTTTACTGTATTGACCGATTGCGACACTTGATGCTCCAGAAGTTTGTGATTGTACTCCTATAGCTATAGTATCAGTATTTGAAGCTATTGCATTATTTCCAATTGCTATATTTCTTGTACCTAATGACTCTGTTGTTACCCCAAGAGCTATTGAATACTCGCCTGTTGCATAAGCACCATCTCCAATTGCTAAGGCTTTATCTGCAAGAGCCTGAGTTGTATGCGTAACCTCATTACTACCTATGGCTATTGCACTTTCTCCATCGGCTGTAACACCATTACCTATTGCTATAGCATCTGTATCATTTGCATTAGATAAATTGCCTAATGCTATTGCAGTTTCGCCGCTTGCGTTTGTTCCATTGCCTATTGCAATTGAATCGGTATTAGAAGCTGTAGAACTAACGCCTAAGGATACTGAATTGTTGCCGCTTGCATATGATGAAAAACCAACGGCGGTTGTATTGGTAAAAGTCGTTAAGCTTTGATTTTTATAATTTGAATTAGCTCCGATTGCCACATTACCGTCACCACTGCCGTACCATAAAGAGTTTGTTCCGACGGCGACGTTATTACTGCCACTACCTTCAGACATTGCATCACCGCCGATTATCGTATTGCTGCCGCCCGTACCTAACTCATAAGCATTCTTCCCGATAGCGACATTCCAGGTACTGTTAGCTTTGGTTAAGGCATCATCACCAACGGCGACATTATTATTGCCATCTACATTTGCGGCAAGAGTTGTACCGATACCGATATTACTTCTACCGCTTGTGGTTGATATTAGAGCATTATCGCCGATAGCAATATTACTGTCTCCGCTTGTTACTTGAGTTAAATTGTTGGGACCGATACTGATATTATTACTGCCGCCGGTTGTTAAATGATCAAGATTCCCGCTGCCTAAAACCAAGTTCGTATCTACAAACTGAAGGCGGCCTAAGGTAGTATTGTCTCGTTTAAAGGATAAGTGTACAGGTAAAGATGAGCTTGTTGTTAAAATTAAACGCGCAGCATCATCTGTTTCTAATTTATTAGGCTGACCAATTAAGGCTATCTGGCTTTCGCCTGCACCAAAATAGGCGTCGGATAAGTTCTCGGGTGAATAACGCCATGGAGAGGAACTGTCTGCTTTGTTTCGTGTTGTCATTACGGGTGCCATGGCGGCTAAAATTATGCTCATTATGAGCATTACTACCATCATTTCTGCTAATGTAAATCCATGCTTAATTTTAAACATTAAAATACTCCCATAAACTTAATGTAATTATTTATATTATATCGTATTAAGCTTTAATAGTCAATATTAAATATAAGGTTATATATTATGTTTTACTTCTGATATTTATAAAATAATTTAATAGGAGTGTGTAATGTCAGATTTTAAGAAACTTTTGGGTAAAAAAATTCAAAGCATAAGAAAAGCTAAAGGTTTAACTCAGGAAAGGTTGGCAGAGTTAATAGATATTGAAACTCCAAGTCTTAGTTATTTGGAAACAGGTAAATATGCTCCTTCTGTTGAAACTTTACAGAAGTTAAGTAAGGTATTGAATGTTAAACCATGGGAATTTTATTTTTTTACAGAGCTTTCTGATGAGGATAAAAAGAATGAATTAAAAAAAGCTCTGGATGAAAATCCAAAGCTTATTAAAATGCTTTATAATTTTTATAAATCAATTAATTGTTAATTATTTTATTATTGTCATCTACAATAACAATTGCAGGCTTGTAATTTCCCATTTCTTCGGGGTTATAGAGACCATACGCTATAATTATAACTTTATCGCCCGGCTGAACTTTTCTGGCTGCTGCTCCGTTTAGACAAATCATTCCCGAATCAGCTTTCCCTTTTATAACATATGTATGAAATCTTTCACCGTTATTAATATTTAAAATATCAACCTTTTGCCATTCTTTTATTTTGGCTTCTTTCATTAATGTTTCATCAATAGTGATAGAACCGACATAATTTAAGTTTGCATCCGTCACGGTTGCTCTGTGTATTTTTGAACTAATGAATTCTTGTAACATATTTTTATCCTTTTTGATAATTTTGTATAAACTTTTTTTTATCCGGTTAAAAGTTTTTATATCTTGCCCGAATATTTTAACCCAAACAATAAAAAAAATCAAAAAAAGATGCAGCTATTAAAAGAATAGTTACATCTTTGCTTTGTTTATTTAATGTGCCTTCTTATTTATAAATTTTGTTTGTAAATTTTGTCGCAGAAGTTTTCGATATTAGGGGTATCTATTTCAAATACATGAACTCTTGCGGGACCCAAATCTACGCATAATTCATTGTCCTTTGCCTGCAATACGCTTTCTTTTCCGTAAGAAGGAAGAAGATTATTTAATTCCTGATCAGCTTTTAAAGTCGGAACTTTTATTTTACAGGCAACAGAACGGTTAACGTTTTTATTTGCAACAACGAGCAGTGTTTTTCCGTTAAAATGTCTTGCGTAGGTAATAATTTGGTCATTTTTATCATTTTCTTTATCTAATTGAATAAATGTCCCTTTAGTTATAACGTCAAGATATTTGTCACGCATTTCAAAAGCGTTTTTCATAAAATTCCCGATTTCAGGCTGTGTTCCGCCCGGTTTTCTTGAAAGATTAAATATATCCAGTCTGCCTCTGTGAACAGTCATTTCATGGTTATCGGTTTGAGTTTCCGGATTGTATTTATTGGCGAAAGAATACAGATAATCATCACCGGTTTGGTAACCGTCAACTATATAAGGGTTTAGCATAGGCAGCGTTGCCTGTAAGCCCATTGTAAGGTTACAATATTCAGCACCGCCATGGAACATTGGTGATATATCATCATGTGTTGCGAACGAGCCGATTAATGATTTGCCTTTAGGTAATTTGTAAGACATATCAAGCTGTTCTTTTACATAATTCATAAAAGTTTCAGCATCCGGCCATTCATGAAAAATATGGTATTGACCGTAAATTAAGTCAAATCCTGCTCTTAAAGAATCTTCCGGTCTGTCATGCGGCATATTAGCCTGCGGGGAAGCATCTTCATAAGTATAAGTTTCTGCAAGCCATCCGAATTCCGGATCGCGCATATGTGAATAAGGAATGATTATATCCCAGAATTCAGCGGGTTTAGTTCTTGCAACATCCGCTCTTATTCCGTCAATTCCTAAATCAATGCACATATCAACAAATTTTTTATGATATTCAAGAAGTTTAGGGTTTAATGTTCTTTTACCTTCATCTTCCCAGGGCTGAAGCATTCTTATATCATTCCATCCCTGCGGAGTTTTTGCCAACCCGTCTTTTTCTACAGCCATAAGTTCGGGCATATTTAAAAACATTTCGTAAGATGCACAACTCGGTAAGTCAAGCATTACACGGATACCGCGTTTGTGGCATTCGTCAATAAACGCTTTAAACTGTTCTTTGTCACTTCTCGGATCATTTTTATCAATCAAAGTCGGATCAATTTCAAGCATGTCTTTCGGTGCATATACCGAACCTGCTGTTCCCATTGCTTTAATTTTCCCGGGTGTGCTTATCGGAAGAACGTGCAGAGTATTAAATCCTGAAGCTTTTACTTCATCAAGCCTTTCAATTGCATTTAAAAATGTACCATGCTGTTCGTTTCCGTCGATATAATCATTTCCGTTTAAGTCTTTGGCATTAAATGTTCTTGGAACTATTGCAAGAATTTTTGCCTGATTATTTTGGAATAAAGTTTTTAAATCATTGTGATAATTAACAGGAGCTGTTGTTTCTGTCTTTGTTACGGCAGGTGTATTAATCATTGCCAGATTATTCAAGTATGCATTTAACAAACCTGAATTTACCGCTTTTTGCTCTTGAGGAGCAGTTGCAGACTGAGTGTTTGCGGGCGCGGATTGCTTTATTTGTTGTATTTTTAATGCAAGTAAGTTTGTTGAATTAATCATTTTTGACTGCCTTTTTGTTCATTTGATTTCATTTTTCCGAAGAAGAACTGAGCAAGAACAGTAACACCGAGTGTTGCGGCTCCTATAGTTCCAAAGAGTTTCAGCCATTTATTTGTATTATAAGCCTGCTGACCTGCTTTAAAGAACAGTTCATCTGTAGCAATTCCTGTTAAAAGGAATTTAAGCTCTGAACCTGCATCACTTACAGGTCTTATTCTGTGGCGCGGTTTTGCAAAATTATTTTCGCCGCCGATTTTTTCAAGAATAAGTTTTCTGTAGTTCATAAATTCTTCTTTAATAAGATGTTTGTCAGAAATGGCTTCGGTATCTTCATCCAAACCTGTTTCGAAAAGCATTCTCATTACATCCTGATAGAAGTATTTATCATTAGGTATATCAACAAGTCCTTTTGTTTTTCCGAAGTATTCGTTGATAACTTTACCGTTTTCTACTTTTAGCGGAGATCTGTCAGGAGAAGGATGAGGATTTCTATGCATATAGAATTTATTTGCAAAATCTGATGAGTGACCGCTTATTGTAAACTGTTTGCCGAATTCTATAATTTCTTCTTTTTCTTCTCTGGTGTATTTGCTTAATGCTTCTAAATCATTCGCATTTTCCGCAATTTGTCTGTAGTAGAAAATAGTGTTATATAATCTGAGGAATGAGCTTTTTATTCCCAAAAGCCTGTCAGATACATAAGCTTTTTGTATATTTTTAAGCGTTCCGACATTATCAGAACCGTTTATACCGACAACAGCCCTTTCCGTTTTATGGAAGCCTGCATCATGAAGAGCACTTGCAAATTCATTAAATACGGTATCAACCTTAATTTCGTAATTTGATTTAAGTGCGAGTTTTTGTGCGTCATCAAGATTTTCCGTATTTTTCAGTATAGGCACGGAAATATCGCTCGGTTTAATTAAGGTATCTAATTCTGCAATTTTTTCTGCCAGTTTATTCATTAAGGTATTGTATGATTCTTTATTCGAAACAATATTTTCTATCTTATCTCTGACAAGTTCACCCATAAGATTTCTGTCAAATCTTACCTTATTGATATCTTTTCGAGTAATACCAAGCATATCCAAAAGGGATTTTGATGTATTATTCCAGTAATTTGCTGCAACTGTTTCAGGAGCTTCACCGACTTTTTTCAATGCATATTCATCAAGTGCATTATTTTTCGCTCTGAAATCATCCATAATATCTGCAACCTTCCTTAATTTAGCCTGCAGCGTTGAGTCAAGTACATTGCCATGAATTTTGTCAAGAACACTTCTCACCGGATGATTTTGTTTTTTGTTACTTGCAACCAATTTTTTAATATAAGTCAGGTCTAGCTGTTTATCTGCCGGCATGTCTTTATTATATTCATTAACATTATTAATGATTGTAAGCATTACTTTGTCGGTAATCTTTTTAAATTCCGAGTGTTCAACATTTCTGTTTAAGAAGCCGTTATCCTTCAATAATTTAAGCATAGTATCGTCATCCGGCAGAATTTTTGCCATAACTTCTTCATCGAAATGTTTATTTTTAAATCTTTCTTTAAGTTTTTTAGATATATTTTTTGCTGTGGTATCATTTATGAGATAAGTATCATCAAAAAGCGTCGAATTAAGATCTGCCTTAAAGCTTTCTGCAGTTACCAAATCCATACCGTCAGTAAATGTATTTGTTAAAAGTTTTTGTAATTCATTATCAACAGGTTTATCTTTATACAGTTCAATGATTTTTTCGAGATTGTTCTTAAATGTATGTTTTTTATTTTTCTCTGCGTATTTATCAAACTCGGCAAGTATTTTGTCAGCTTTTTTATTTTGAATATTATTCAAATATTTTGCAAGATAAGGCTCTGCCTGATTACAGATAAGAGCACTCATTACAGGAGTTGCAAAACCTGCTGTCAGCATCCATAAAGTATTATTCTGGATTGCGATTTTTTTCATTTTTTCCTGAATAGCATCGCGTCTGTTAGGAATATTTTTATCAATACCTAATCTGTTGCCTATTTTCTGAATTTCTTCATCTGTATATAAATCCCACGGGATAAATTGGGGATCCTGATAGAAAGGTTTCTTTCTGCCGAAGCTGTCTTCGTATTGTTTTTGAACGTTAACACCATGGATTAAATATGCGGGAAGCTGGATTGCAATTTTGGGCCATATAGCCATAGAAGCCAAAAATGAACCTAAACCTACAAATTCCATTCCTTTTGTAAGCGGTGTCTGTTTTCTTGTAAACAAATAACCTGCAATTGCAAGTCCGCCGAGTTTTAAACCTACATCGTTAAGTTTTCCGAGTTCATGGTCGTTAGCTTCTCCGTGAATGGCATGTTTTAAAGCTTTCGCATCATATATAGCATCTTTCACCATTATTGCAGGTGCGTTAAATATATTACCTTTGATTAATCTGCCTTTACCCTTCAGCGGTTTGATAAAAGTTCTGTTATCAAGTTCATGCTGAATATCAAAATGAGGCATGGGTTTTGGCGGCGTCTGCTGAACAACTGCCTGTTTCTTTACTGTTTGATTAGCCTGATATCCGCCTGCCGGTTTGTTTGCTATGTAATTTTGGATTAAGTTTGTTGTCATATTAGTTTACCACGTACCTGTCGTCTTTCTTAATTACATCAGCCGCATCCACTTTAGACGGTTTTTGTGAACTTGACATCGCGTTGATTACTCCAAGAATTGATGAAAGTAATGCTGTGCCGATAAGAATTTTTCCGGCATGTTTATTAATTCCTGAACCTTCGCCTTTATAAAGAGCTTTAGCACTTTTTACGAAATTTTTGCCGAATGATTTCATGGATTTTGTGAATTCTTTACCCTTCCAGAATTTGAAAGTCATAACATTAAAGAAGTTTTCCCAGGGTTGTTGGAAAGCCAGTGCTACGCCGGTTGCAGCCCATAAATAAGATGATATGTTTTTAGCAAGGTTTGTCTTAATAATAATTTCTTTAATTCTGGGTTTTACTTCCTGGTCAGAATCGGACAGATTATTTCCCATTCCTAATTTTTTTGCAATTCTGTCATATCTGTAATTTCTTTTTTCCCCCTTTGCTTCATCTCCGTAAAGCAAATCCCAGCGCGGGAACTCAACGCTTTCAAACACTTTGTGATACTCAATACTAGTAATATCGGTATCATTAACATCATCGGGAAGTTCATAAATTACTTTTGCGTAAGGTCGTTCCGTATCTATGCCCGTCAGCATTCTTACAGGAGTGCTGACAAAGGATTTTGAAATATTTTTGGCAAGTCCGTAAAACAATACGCCCAGAGCCATTTTTTTGCCCAGTGCAGAAGCTTTAGTTTTTGCAAACGGTGCAAAATATTTATTAGCGGCATTAAACACTCCCATAAGCATGCCGCTTCCGATAAGATAAGGCACGGTACCCATAGTTAAAAATTCATAAAAATTTGCGTTTTTATTCCCTTTTAACCCCTTTGCAGGATACAAAGTCGCTGCATTTGTAAGTTTATCAATAGCAATAAGCGTACGTGTGGCAGGATTATTTTTCAAAAGTGTGTCATGGTCATATTCCAGTACTTTCTTATTTTCCTCTTTGCCGCTGTCTGCAGAAAAATTTATGTTATTTTTAACGTTATTAATAGGTAAAATCATCTTTACTCCACACACATCGATTTAGTCATACAAGGACCGTAAATATTATTTTTTGACAGTTATTTTAAAGCAATTTTACATTTTTTAACAAAAGTTTTTTATCCGAAAATTGTAAAAAATACCGCAGTTGCAATCCCTGCAATAATACAGTAATAGCCGAAAATTGCAAGTGAAAATTTTGAGATAAATTTCATAAAATATTTAATACATAAATATCCTACCGCGCCTGACACTATAGTTCCTGCAATTATTGCAGACCAGTTATATTGCATGGCTTCATGAATATCAATTTTAATAAGCGGATAAACCATTGAAGCACCGAGAATTATAGGAATACTTAAAAGGAAAGAATATCTTGCGGCAGTAACCCTGTCTAAACCGCAGAATAAACCTGTTGCAATAGTCCATCCCGAGCGTGAAAAACCCGGAAGAGCTGCTAAACCCTGTGCAAGACCAATAAGAATTGATGTTTTTAAATCAACTTCATCTTTTTTTACTTCAAGTTTTTTTGACTTGTATTCACTGTAAAGAAGCGTGAAACCTGTTATAAATAATAAAATTCCGACAACTGAGGGAGTATAAACAAGTTTTTCCGCAATTTCGTTAATCGGCAGAGCAAGTGCAATTGTAATTACCGTACCAGCCATTATAAACAAGCCTAGCTTTGCTTCTTTGTCAGACCAATCTTTTGTTTTTAAGGCATGCCGCATTGATTTTAAAATTTTTACAATGTCTTTTCTGAAAAATATTAATACGGCAATAAGTGTCCCCAGATGAACCATGATGTCAAAAAACACTTCTTCATTCGAGCTTTGAACAATTTCAATTCCCTTTAAAACTTTATAAAAGTTTGATGTAAAAACAAGATGAGCCGAACTCGAAATCGGTAAAAATTCGCTCAATCCCTGAACTATCCCCATTAATATTGCCTGTATAAAATTCATTTTTTCCCTTTCTAAGCTTCTTCAAAATAACTGCAGCAAGATGTTTGAGTTTCCCAGACAGTAACTTTGCTTAATTGAACAACTCTTTCTTTTAACTTGTTGTAAATAAACATTGATATCATCTCGCTTGAAGGGCTTTCTCCGTTAAATTCAGGCAGAGCATTTAAATCTTTATGATCTAAAAGATTTAAAACCGCATTTAATTCTTTTTTCAAAACTTTATAATCAATTAAAATATTACTTTTATCAAGTGTGTCACCTTTTACGAATACTTCTACCATCCAGTTGTGTCCATGCTGATTTTCGCATTCACCTTCGTAGTTCAAAAGGTGATGGGCGGCAGCAAAAAAAGCCTGTGTTTTAATTTCAAACATTATCTATATCCCCTTTTTCAATATGTAATCACAAAATTCTCTGACGGCACCGCGTCCGCCGTTTTTTGACGAAACGAAATTCGCAATTGCTTTAACTTCGTCAACGGCGTCATTCGGACAGCCTTTGAGTGCAACTTTTTCAAGTATGCAAATATCAGGCAGATCATCTCCCATATATGCAATCTCTTCAAAAGTAATATTATATTTAGCCATAATTTCTTCAAGAGTTTTTATTTTATTTTTTGAACCCTGATGAAGTTCCGTTATATTTAAATTTCCGGCTCTGTGTTCAACGGTGCCGTTATTACGGGCTGTAATTATTGCGGTAATTATGCCTGCTTTATTAAGATTAACAATTCCCTGACCGTCTTTTGCATTAAAAGTTTTGTATTCATGACCGTTTTCATCAAACGTCAGACTTCCGTCTGTCAGTACTCCGTCTACATCAAATGCCGCAAGTTTAATTGTCATTATGCCACTCCTGCTTTCAACAAATCATGAATATGTATAACACCTGTAGGTTTATTATTTTCATCAACTACGGCAAGAGCTGTAATAGAAAATTTTTCCATCAGGTTTAGTGCGCTTGCGCCGTAATCTTTCGGTGAAATGTGCTTAGGATTAATAGACATTACATCTTTTGCAAGCAATGAACCGATATTTTGATATTTTATTAATGTTCTTCTTATGTCACCGTCGGTTAAAACGCCTGTCAGAATACCTTCATTATTTACAATCATTGCCATACCGAGTTTCTTTTCCGAAATAAGTTTTATAACATCTGCAAATGAACTGTTTTCTTTTGCAACGGGCAGTTTCTCTGTATCAGTAAGCATAAGATCAGCAACTTTGTAAGTAAATCCTTTACCTAAAGCACCGGACGGATGAAATATCAAGAAATCCTGCTCGGAAAAACCTCTTTTTTCCAACAGACAAACAGCAAGTGCGTCGCCCATTGCAAGAGTTGCTGTAGTGCTTGCTGTCGGAGCTTTGTTAAGCGGGCAGGCTTCTTTTTCAACCGAAATATCAATTGTAACATCTGATGAATGCGCAAGAGTTGAATTCATTTTTCCTGTCATACCTATCATTGTTACTCCAAATCTTTTAATTAAAGGCAGAAGATTTAAAAGTTCCTGAGTTTCACCGCTGTTTGAAATAGCTATGACAACGTCGTTTCTTGTGATAATTCCGGAATCTCCGTGTGTACTTTCCGCAGGATGAAGAAAATATGAAGGAGTTCCTGTGGAAGTAAGCGTTGCCGCAATTTTTCTTCCTATTAAACCGGATTTACCCATCCCTGTAACAATTACGCGTCCTTTACAGTTATAAAGAATTTCAACTGCTTTATCAAAATCTTCGCCGATACAATTTTTCAGGCGCAAAATGGAATTTGCTTCAATATCAAGAACCTGTTTTGCCAATTCGTTAATTTTATTACAATTCATTACTGTAGAATCCATTTCCTAATCCCCCATTACCTGAAATTATATAATAAATATCATATAAAAGTACTAATTTATAATGAAATATTTAATTTTTGTAACTATAAAACGAGTAAAAATATATGAGGCAGGATAAAAATTTTAAGTTTGATAACTCTACAAACATTTTGGAAAAATTCAAGAGATATGTAAAAACGCATGATTGTCCTGAAGTTACACTGGATTTATCATCATTAAATATTTTTGATACAGTAAAATTTGTTGTTCTCTCATCTGCGTATCATTACACAAAATATCCTTCCGGCAAGTTAAAATATCATGTTCCGTCTGAAGAAGTGAAAGAACTTATATCAAATTTTTCAACAACAAATTTAGAATTAGTTTAAAATAGGTAGCAAAAAATTTTTTCAGGGGTTTTATATGAGCATGCTAAGTGTAGGAAATTTAGATAATAAAATTATTGCAGCATCTGCTCAGGTTTCGGTTAAACCCGCAGAAAAGCCTAAAACACAGGAACAAAAGAAAGAGAAAATTTCTTCAAATACAGTATTGCTTTTATCCGGTGCAACAGCTCTTGCGAGTATTGCAATTGGCTGCATTGCTGCTTCCCGCAGCAAAAAACTGCCCAAACCATCTGCATCAGAGAATTTAAAAAACGTTATTCCCGAACATGCAAAATTTCCATCACTAAAACCTTATACGGTGGAAGTTCCTGAAGTAAAAGAAGATAAGGTGCAGAAAGTTATCGGTAAAATATTCTCTTATGACGAAAAAGAAGAAAATGCGATAAAAACGGCAGAAGAAAAAATAAAAGGTGAAATTTCCGCATTATTCAAAAGATTTAGAGACGGTGCAGAGGAAATTCCGGAATTTCAATACCGCCCTTATGAAGTTGTATTTACACATCCTGCGCCAATAGTTCCTGACAGACGCAGGTTAAATCGTGATGATTTAAAAACAGTATTCTCATTTGTAAAAAATCCTCAATATAATGCAAAACTATCAGCAGGTGCTGACGTTTCAGGTATTAACGAAATTAACGTTATGAGAAAGCTTATAAATGAAGCTTTGCCTCTTGAAGATGAAGCCTATGTATACACAGGTATAAGAACCCAAAAAGTTTGGGATGACTTTAAACCTATGGAATTTGCGAAAGATATTGAAACAGGAGCTGTAATAAAAGATAAATCTTTTGTTGTCACATCTCGCAGTTACGATGAATATCTTGCACAGGTTGACCCGTACAATCTCGGAAAAGAACACAAAGATTGCGGATATATATTAAGAATAAGGCTGCCTAAAGGGACAAAAGGGTTTGATTACAGAAGATGTTCCAGTCATGATTCTTCCAGAGGCGTAAATGCATTATATGTACTTCCTGAAAATTCTGAAATTAAAATAAGACATACAGACGATAACAGCAGAATTCTTGACTGTGAATATATTTTACCGTCAGCTTAAAATTTTTTTATGATATAATCAGGATAAATTAAAAGGGGTTAATGGCATGAATGCTTTATTAAGCTGATTGCCTGTTTACAGTAAAGGAGAGATAAATGATAGAACATTTACAAGAAATTGTTCAGGCGCATGGGGTAGTTGTTTCCGCTGCAATTTTACTTATCGCCTATGTCTTTATTGCTTTGGAAAAAATTCCAAAAGTTACAATTGCGCTTCTCGGAGCCGCAATTACTATTTTACTCGGGCTTGTAAGCCAGTCAAAATTGGTTGACGGAGCTATCAATGCTCATTATTTTATTAATTTTGTTGATTTCAATGTAATATTTTTGCTTGTATCAATGATGATTATCGTAAGTATTGCAACCAGAAGCGGTATGTTTAACTGGATTGCAAACGAACTTTTAAGACTTACCAAAGGGCACCCGAAACTTGTGCTTTTCACTCTTGGTATTTTTACTGCCGTTACTTCTGCATTTTTAGATAACGTTACAACAGTCATTTTAATTATGCCTGTTACTTTTTTTATCGCAAAGCAACTCGATATAAATCCTCTGCCGTTTTTGATTACGGAAATTTTTGCGTCAAATATCGGCGGCACGGCTACATTAATCGGTGACCCGCCGAATATTATTATCGGCAGTGCGGCAGGTTTGTCATTTATGGATTTCTTAAAAGAATTAACAGGTGTTGTATCAATAATTTTACTTGTTGTAGTCTTTTTAATGATGTTTATATTCAGAAAGTCTTTAAAAGCTGCTCCCGAAAAAATGCAGGTTGTTGCAAATTTGGATAACTCAAAAACAATAACTGATTTTCCGCTGCTAATCAGAAGTGCAATTGTTCTTGTACTTGTAATTTTGGGATTTGTACTGCACGATATTACGCATATTGAAACTTGTGTAACAGCTATGCTCGGGGCGAGTGTTCTGCTTTTATTTGAAAAACCGAAAGATATTTTATGCGATGTTGAATGGAATACAATATTTTTCTTTATAGGTTTGTTTATTATAATCGGCGGTCTTGAAGCATCAGGCGGTATTGCTTTAATGGCGAAGTGGATACTTAAGGTTACACAAGGATCTCAGGAAGCTACCGCAATGATTATTCTGTGGGCTTCGGGATTTATCTCGGGTATAATTGATAATATTCCGTATACTGCAACTATGACTCCCATGCTTTTAGAAATACAAAAAACAATGGGCGGTGATTATACATATCCTTTATGGTGGTGCTTGTCATTAGGAGCCTGCCTTGGAGGCAACATGACAATTATCGGTGCTGCCGCAAACGTAATTGTTTCAGAAACATCTGCTCATAACGGCCATCCTATACCGTTTATGAGATTTTTAAAATACGGCGTGATTACAATGTTAATCTCGCTGGCAATAAGTTCAGTTTACATATACCTGAGATTTTTACATTAATAATTAAAAGAGCCTTTAAAAAGGCTCTTTTTTATATTGAAAAATTTTTGAAAATATTTTATACTTATAAAGTATAGTATGAAAGGAGCGATAATGAAAAATTTATTTAATTCAACAACGCGGGGGGGGGGCGTACTTTAAGCTCCTATAAAGGATTTACCCTCGCTGAGGTACTTGTTACATTAGGCATTATTGGAGTTGTTTCTGCAATGACGGTTCCAACTTTGATGCAAAATCATCAGCGTAAAACTTATGTAACTCAGTTACACAAAGTTTATAATGAACTTCAACAGGCTTTTTTGCGTGAAATGACTGATAAAAATGCTATAAATCTTACAGAAGCCGGATTGACTACACCTGCAAGCATGAAAACTTTTTTACATGATTATTTTAAAGTTGTGCAGGATTGTGAAGATGGGGTTGCGGAACCTTGTTTTGTTAATGATTACAAAAATATTAACGGTAATCTTTTTACAGATATAAATAATAATAAATATACCGGTGGTGCTTGTGCCGTTATCGCAAGCGGTGCTGCTATATGTTTAGATAAACCAAGCTGGACAACGTCAACTTCTGAAGACGGTATAACAATAACACGAGGAAATGTTTTTATAGATATTAACGGCATGAAGGGACCTAATATAGTTGGAAGAGATGCTTTTTATTTGGCAGTTTTTTCTGATGGTGTTCTTGATGCCGGTAATGTTTCTTATGATTGCAGAACCAAAGGTATTTGCCGCGGCGGCTCAATTGATAAAGCTAGATTATTGGGAAATACCTGCGAGAATACTTCAACATTAAATGATTATGCGTGTTTCGGCAAAATTTTAAATGATAATTGGGAAATGAATTATTAGGCAGACGATTTTTTACTTTTTGTTTTTAAGAGTAATAAAAAAGGAATAGTCAGCATTGCAAGCATTGCCAAACATAAAAAGGCGTCATAAAAGGCGCCGAGTTTGGCTTGCTGCAAAAGCTGTTTGTATAACATTCCCGAAGCTTTTTTATGAGCAACAACTGATGGATAAATCATCATGAATTTATGCTGTAATGCTGATAAATGAACCCTGTATGCAGGATTGTGATATGCAAGATGTTCTACAAGGTTATTCTGGTAAACCTGTCCTCCGCGGGCAATAAATGTGGAAGACGCGGAAGTTGAAATTGCTGTTACAATGTTTTTAAACAAAGCATGAAGCCCTGCCGCATCTGCTGTTTTATTTTTCGGTAAAGTTAAAAAAGAAAGTGCGGTAATAGGAACGAATGCAACAGAAACACCGAAGCAAAGAAGTAAATTCGGTAATACAATACTATACATTGAAGCTGTAGTGTTAAGACATGACATCCAGATTGCGGCAGATGCCATTATTATAAATCCTATTGCTGTTAATATTCGATTTTCGACATATTTGGCGATTTCTCCCATAATAAGAAGCCCCGCAAGACAAACTACAGCTCGAGGAAACATTGTTAAACCCGATGCCGAAGGACTGTAACCGATCAGACTTTGTGAAAATAACGGAACAAGGAGCAATGTACTGTATAAAAGAACATTAATTATTGAACTTATAGCTGTTCCGCATAAAAAATTTTTATCTTTAAATACCCTTATGTCAATAATGGGATATTTGTATTCAAGCTCCCATACATAAAAGAATATAAAGGAAAATATTGAAATTCCGGTAAGCCAGCAAATCCATGTGGTATCAAACCAGTTAAATTGTTCACCCTTATCAAGAACTATCTGCATACATCCCATTGCCGCTGCAATTCCAGCAAAGCCGACAATATCAAACTTTTTATTGTATTTTTCTTTTACGGGTTCGTCTTTAGGCACGAAAAATTTGATAAGTGCAAGAGAAATAAGACAAAGAGGTATATTAATAATAAAAACCCACTGCCACGACCAGTTATCTGTCAGGTAACCGCCGAAGAAAGGTCCCGCAAGCGGCGCAAACATGGCGGCAACCCCGAATAATGCCATTGCAAGCCCTTTTTTATCCGGAAATATATCCAGCAGCATTGCCTGGCATAACGGTAAAATACAGCCTCCGCCAATTCCCTGAAAAATTCTTGCCAGAATAAGCATGTGCAAATCTCTTGCGAGTATACAGAATAAAGCTCCGAGACAGAAAAATGTTATACAATACATAAAAAACATTTTCTTTCCGAAAACTTTTGCAAGAAATCCTGTTGTGGGCAGCATTATTCCGTTTGCAATAATGTAACTTGTAATAACTGTATTGGCTTCATATTGTGTTGCACCAAAATATCCCGCAATATTCGGCTGACATACATTTGTTGCTGAGGTCGCAACAAGTGCCAGTATTGAAGGTAAAAGGATTACAAAAGCTTGTAAATACGGGTTTGTTTGTTTTTTTACTTCTTCCATTATCTTATTTTAACCTTTGGTACAACTGACATTCCGGGGACAATATTATAATCTTTAATATCCTCGTCAAATAAGATTTTTACGGGAACACGCTGAACGATTTTTACATAGCTTCCTACGGCATTTTCGGGCGGGAAGAGGCTTGACTTTGCGCCTGTCGAACGCTGAATGCTGTCAACATGACCCTTAAAACGTTTCCCCGGATAAGTATCTACTTTTATTGATACGGGCTGACCTTTTTTCATGTGAGTTAATTGAATTTCTTTAAAGTTTGCAACAACCCATACTTTTTCGGGTACGATTTCCATTAAAGGCTGACCCACTTGAACATAATTTCCCATTTCTACGCTTCTTGCAGAAACCATACCTGACTGAGGGGCGTAGATTTTTGTATAAGAAAGGTTCAGTTTTGCCTGTTCAACTTCTGCTTCCAATCTCTGAATTTCTGCCTGAACGGCTTCGGCTTTAGCTTTATGTGATTCTAATGCTGACTGCATAGCTTTTGAACGTTCGTTTGCAGCTTTGTGATTTGCCTGTGCGACTGTATAATGGGTTGAACTGTTATCGTAATCCTGTTTTGATACAATGCCTTCTTTATACATATCTGTGTATCTTTTATGGTCTTTGGTTGCAAAATCAAGTTTTGATTTTGTTGAATTTACATCTTCATAAGACTGTTGAACATTTGAGCCGCCTTCTTCTATTTGTTTTTCGGTAACGTTTAATTGGGCTCTGGCTTCCGCAAGTTTTGCTTCTGCCTGATGAAGTTTTACCTCGTAATCCGCAGGATCTATTTCAACTAATAACTGTCCTGCTTTAACTTCGTCATTATCATCTACAAGAAGTTTAATAACAGGTCCCTGAACACGCGGAGCTATTGATACAAGCCTTCCTTCAACAAATGCGTCATCTGTTGACTGGAAAAAAGTTGAATGAATTGCAAGAAATATTCCCGTTAAAATAAGAATAACAGCCGTTATAATTGGAACAACAACGCGTTTTTTCTTATATTCGGGGCGTTTTTTCTTTGCTTTTTCTTTTCTTGTTTTTAATCTTTTTTTCGCTTTTTCTTCAAATTCTTCACTATGTTGGGGCTTTTCTTCCATTTTTCACCTCTTATATCTGCATATTTAATTTTTCTTCCAAATTAATTTTTATTTTATTTAAAACTTTCAAACAGCTTTCCAATTCTTCATCTGTCACGCCTTCAACTGTCTGCTGCCAGTGTTCGACAACTGTGGGAAGTACTTCTTCGTAAGCTTCTTTTCCTTTTTCCGTAATATTAATTTTAAATATTTTGCGTTTGTTTGTGTCTGCTGTTCGTGTTACAAGACCTTTATTTTCAAGAATATTTATAATTCTGGTAATATTCGGTCTGTCTTTTAAAGTCAGTGCGCCTATTTGACGCTGATACAATCCGTCATGGTCGAGAATTGCGGTCAAAACCGTAAACTGTTCGGGGGTTATGGGGTAGTCTGCCTCTACAAATTTTCTGTTAGCTATGGCACGAACCATTTTTCCCACACGTACCAGCTTCATCCCAATTCTGCTTTTTAATAAATCTGTCTTGTCCATGATTTTTCTTTGTGTTATTATGATAACACAAAAAAGGAAATAGCAAGCATGAAATTTTTTAAAATATTATTAACCCTGTTTATTTTGTTGTGCAATTTAACTGTTGCGCAGGCAAAAGCATCAAAAAATACAACAGATTACAGAACCGAATATTTAAATCTTGACTGGTGGCAAAAGTATAATGATCCCGTTTTAACGGATTATATTACAACGGCTTACAAAAATAATCAGGATTTAAAGATTGCATCATTGAACGTAAAACAGTCCGAGCAGGTCGTTAAAATGGCATTTGCAGGACAATTGCCTCAGGTCGGATTTCAAGGAGATGTTTTCAGAGATTTAAGCTCTGCAACCGTTAAAATGGGAGCGATTACCGTTGGAGATTACAGCCAGAGTAATTTTTTCCTTCCTTTGACCATGAGTTATGAAGTTGATATATGGGGAGAAAATTATTTAAAAACAAAGTCTGTAAAAAAACAGCTTGAAATGGTTAAACAGAATGAAAGAGCTTCTTATATTTCTTTAACTTCTGCCGTTGCCGCTGATTATTTTAATTTGATAAAATTTGACAAACTTATAAAGGATCAGGAAGAACTGGTCAAACTTCAAACGGAAATAGTAAGACTTGAAGAAATTAAATATAAAAACGGTTTATGTCCTGTTACCGAGTTAATGGATGAGAAACAGCTTTTGACACAATTGCGTGAAGAATTAAATGTTTATGTTGACAAAAGACTTATTGTCGCAAGAGAACTCGGTGTATTAACAGGTTTAAGGGAAAAAGATTTAAGTGTAATGCCTAGAAGTGATTATTCCGTTGCATCACTTCTTCCGCTTCCTCAAAGTATTAACGCGGAAGTTATACAATACAGACCCGATTATTTAAAAGCCGAAGATTATATTGAAAAAATCGGTATTGATGCAAAAGTTGCCAGACGCGATTTCCTTCCTAAATTTATTTTATACGGTCAGGCAGGTTTCAGTGCGTATAATCTTACAAATATTTTCGGAAATCACACTTTCAAATCTTTGATAGGTTTTATGCCTTCCATAGATTTGTTTACCGGCGGAGCTAAAATGGCACGTTTAAGATGGACTAAATTAGAGCTTGAAAAAGCACAGCAGATTTATGAAAAAACAATTCTAAATTCAGTTCAGGAAGTTAACGATGCACTGGGCGGCGCAATAACTAGAGAAATGAATTATAATGAGAGTATTAAACGTTATAATCTTGAAAAAGAAAAATTTGCACTGGCTGACAAAAAATATAACATCGGAGCAAAATCAAACTTAGACTTGATGAAGGACAGTGAGAAACTCCTTGTTGCAGATAAAGATAAAGTCAGCAGTCAGGTGAATTATTTAATTTCTACGGTAAATATCTATAAGGCTGTCGGCGGTAAAGATTTTACAACAATTAACGAGAAACTCTAATTAGCTGAAAACTTCTCTTATAGCGGTAATTACTTTTGAGAAAAGCTTATTTCTTGCTTTTTCGGCGGCTAATATTTCATTATTATTTAAGAAACGGTTGTATTGTTTTGCAAGTTCTTCGTCTGCGAGACACTCATAAATTTCTATAGGATTTCTGAACGGAAGCCCGCCGCGTGTGTCATCCAGATCAATCGGGGTAAGGAGTTTTCTTTCAAAGTCAACCATAATATTATTAGGATTAATTAAATCTAATAAATCACTGTTTTTATCGACAATTGTTTTTATGTTTTGAACAAAATTGTTTATAGATTTTTGAGGAAATTCTGATAACTTTAAAATTTTTTCAAGGTAAATTTGAGCATGTTTATCTGTAAGTTTTTCAGGATGTTCGTAGAAGATATTCCAATTATCTATGGAATTCGGCACTCCGTTAACTTTTTTGAGAAAATAAACTCCTTTGTTATTTGTTATTACAGATTGACCAAAATTGTGGAACGGAAATAAATCATCGGATCTTTCAAATGTTCCTTCAAGAGCTTCTTTGTATGTTTTTTCAATAGGAAAAGATATTTTCAACCCGTATTCGTTTATATTTGGAATAGTATAGAATTTTGAATACTGACCTGAATTTATTGAAAAATTATTTTTTATCGTATCTTTTAAAACTCTTTTAAGTAATTGCTGTGCATCGGCTTTTCCGTATATATTTACAATTTTTTCCATCAAATCTTCCGCAGAATGTAAAGTTTGTGTGCTGCCGAACGATACGGTATCCTGCCGTAAAGGGGTAATATTAAAATTGCGTCGAGCCGGTAATGTATTATATGTATTAAGTTTTATCGGTGAAATAGTATTCACAAGCATAGTGATTTAAAACTTATAAAAAAATTTTTTTGCGCGTTAAAAATTACCTATGTGTAGATTTTGCTTTTTTTCTTACCGAGTTTAAATATATAGAAATTAAGGAGTTAACTATTATGCATAAAATATCTATAGCTGCATTTTTGACGGTTTTTATATCATTGATGTTTCTTGTAGAGCCTGTGAACGCCGAAGAAATTCATTTTAATAATGATGTTTACACCTTAAAATACAGTGCAATTGCTCCGCAGACAGAAGGTTACGGAAATGAATATTTTCTTAAAAACGAAGATGTAGGCAAATGGACAAAAATGATTGGCGTTTATTATTACCCGAAAGAAGCAAATCCTCTCAAATTTGCCGAAAATTTTGACAAAACCGTTGAAAACACAGAGAACAGTGTTCTTTTAAAGCTCATTGAAAATAAGAAAGCTGATAAGGCAGCAATAAGTTTTCTTGTAAACGGATGTGAAAATGCTAAGAAATATTTCGAATATAATATATATAAATTTGAAAAAAGTCCGGTTAAAGGCATGGTGGTCTTAAAGTACGCTGTGAAGCACTACTTCACGAATAATGATGAAATAAAATCAATTGCTGAAAATATTAAAAAAGAAAATGATAAATACCTTGAAACCATTATTACATCACCAATTCCAACGATTATAGAAAAAAATATTCCCGCTCACGAATAAGATATCAATCTTATTGACATATTTCTTCTCACATTTTATTATGCTGTTATGGTAGTTGAAGATGTGACCAGAGTTAAAGATTACTTGAATAAAACAAAGTTAACTACGCTCGACTATGTAATTAATCCTTATGTAGGCTGCCCGAACAAATGCTTATACTGTTACGCCGCTTACATGTCAAGTTTCAGTAAACATTCCGAAGAATGGGGTGAGTTTATTGATATAAAAAGAACAAATAAAAGGATTAATATTTTCAAAATTAAGAATAAGAAAGTAATGGTTAGTACTGTCACTGACCCGTACAATTCATATGAAGAAAAATACGGCACTACCAGAATGATTATGGAACAGCTGGTTAAATCTGAAGCTTTCATAACTGTTGTTACAAAGTCAAAACTTGTTTTGAGAGATATTGATTTGTTTAAAAAAATGAAACACGTCGAAGTTGCAATATCAATCAGTACACTTGATGAACATTTGAAAAGAAAAATCGAGCCGCATTCTTCGTCACTTGAAGAAAGACTTGAAACATTAAAAAAATTAAAGCAGAATGGTATTAGAACAATTGTATTTGTTTCTCCAATAATTCCGCAGCTTACCGACTTCAAAAGAATAATCGAAGTAACAAAGGATTATGCAGACGAATACTGGTTTGATAAATTAAACCTCAGGAGCAGTTTTAAAACTAAGATGTTTAAATTTATAAACGAAGAATATCCGCTGTATAACTCAATATATGAAAATATTTATAACCGGAAGGATACTCAATACTTTGACGACCTATCCGATGAAATTGCAAAATATTGCACTGAAAATAATATAAGTTTTAAAAATTTCTATGCCGGCACATAAATTGCTTCTTGACAAATAAAATAAATCTTTGCCGGCTTTTCCTAAATTAAAGGACATTGATGAATTTCAAAAAGGCATCATGTCCTTTTTTATTGCGTTTGAAAACGCCTGCGCATTCAAGAACTTTTACAAATACCAGTCCCGCTTCCTTTTCTAATATTTCCGTTACGTTGTTTTCGTTAATGTTTCTATATTGCGGCAGAAAACTTTCAACCCAATCCGCATGTTTTGCGGTAAGCTCATTTTCACGTAAATTTGATTTAGAAAGTATGCATTTTGCGGTTTCTTTTAGTTCTTTGTCAAGACGTGATGGAAGAACTGCAAGCCCCATAACTTCTATAAGACCTATGTTTTCTTTTTTTATGTGGTGAAGTTCTTGATGCGGGTGGAAAACTCCGAGGGGATGTTCATCGGTTGTTATATTATTTCTTAAAACAAGGTCTAGCTCAAATAAATCTCCTTTTTTACGGGCAATAGGCGTTATAGTGTTATGCGGTTCTCCGTTTGTTTCGGCAAAAATGAATACTTCTTCATCGGTATAGCCGCGCCATTTATTCAAAATATGATCTGCAAGCTCTATAAGTCTTTCTGAATTTTCATGGCGTATTCTGATAACCGACATAGGCCATTTTACTATTCCTGCTTCCGCATCTTCAAAGCCTTTAATTGAAAAACGCTCTTCTATTTCTGCTCTTTCCATTGCAAATTCATAATGACCTCCCTGAAAATGATCATGTGAAAGAATTGAACCTCCAACTATCGGCAAGTCTGCGTTAGAGCCGACAAAATAATGCGGGAAAATTTTTATAAAATCGAAAAGTTTTTTGAAAGTGCTTTTGTTAATAACCATTGGAACATGACTGCTGTTCAGGACAATGCAGTGTTCATTGTAATATACGTACGGCGAATATTGAAAATACCAGCTTTCTCCGTCGATTTCAACAGGAATAATTCTGTGATTTTGGCGTGCAGGGTGATTAATCCGTCCTGAATAACCTTCATTTTGCGGGCAAAGCATGCATTTAGGATAACCGCTTTGTTTTGCTGACTTTGCGGCGGCAATAGCTTTTGGATCTTTTTCTGGCTTTGAAAGATTTATTGACAGGTCAAGCAGTCCGTATTCGGTTGCAGTTTGCCAGCGTAAGTCTTTCTCAATCCTGTAACGTCTTATATAATCGGTATCCTGACTGAATTTATAATACCAATCTGTTGCTTTGCGAGGTGATTGAAGATAAAGTCTTTTAAATTCTTCTATAACTTCATGCGGAGGCGGCACCAGTACACTCATTATTTTTGTGTCGAACAGGTCGCGATAAACAATACTGTTCTCAATTAATCCTTTTTCAACCGCGTAATCAAGAATTTCTTTAAGTACATTTTCAAGATTAATATTTTTGAAGGTTTGTTCGGGTTCAATATATTCGTCAATATTTAAGATTTCCAGAAGCCTGTTAATAACGTAATTTGTATCTTCGGGAGTAATTAAATCTTTTTCAATTCCGTATTGAACAATTTGTTTTATCGCATTAAAAATCATTTTTTACCTCACAACCGCCTGTAGAGCTTATCGAAAGTATGTGGCAATTTCCTTTTCCGACAATGTTTTCTGTTTTTTCTTTAAATTCATCAACCATATCAAGAGGAACAAATGCCTGTACGGTTCCTGCGAAGCCGCCGCCGTGAACTCTGTATGCCCCTTTGTCCTTTAATAGTTCATCGCATACTGCAAGTACGATTGCTACGGCTTGCTCTTTTGCAGACCCGCATACACAAACATTCTGGAGATACATGTATGATGAGTAGCCTGATTGTTTTACAAGTTTCAGAAAAGTTTTAAAATCCCCTTTTTCAAGAGCTTCTGCTTCATCTTTTGCCCGCTGGTTTTCGTTAAAGAAATGAAGTGCGCGTAATACTGCTCTGTCACCCGCAGATTTTCGTAAGATAGGAATTTCCTTTATAAAATCTTCCTTGTTTACATTTCTGAGATATTCTTTTCCGAAGTGTCCGGCAATTAATTTCATTTCGTAAGGTATTGAAGCGTATTCATCGGTTAAATCAGCATGATCAGCCCCCGAATCAATTATGCAAAGAGCATAACCGGTTGATATAAAATCAAAATCCACTTTTTTAATAACGGGGTTTTCCTTATCATTAAAATCAATTGCAACAATTCCGCCCACAGATGATGCCATTTGATCCATAAGCCCGCAGGGTTTGCCGAAATAAACATTTTCCGCGTACTGACCGATTTTTGCAATCTCAACGGCGTTAACTTTGTTCTCAAAGAAAAGTCCGTTTATCACGTTTCCTATTAATACCTCAAAAGCGGCGGATGAGGATAATCCCGAACCTTTTAAAACATTTGATACCGTGTAACAATCAAATCCTTTTACTTCGCAGCCGAGTTCTTTAAACTTAGCTGCTATTCCGCGTATTAAAGCTTTAGCTTGATTAAATTCTTTTTTATCGGGAGAAAGTTCGTTGATATTTATAATATCTAACGGGTACCCTTTTGACTGCACTCTTATTTCTTCTGTTCCGTTAGGTGCTGCAGCTGCTGTAATATCAAGATTTATGCTTGCCGCAAGAACACAACCGTGCTGATGATCTGTATGATTGCCGCCGATTTCAGTTCTTCCCGGTGCTGAGAATATCTGTACATCGGTGTATTCTCCGAAGGCTTCCTTAAAATTTTTGATTAAATTTACAAATTTTTCTCTCTTAATCATAACACTCCTTTGTTATTAATCTTATACCCTTTAAGGTTTTTATAGAAACGTATAAACAATTTATTTTCAAAAAATGATAAAATTATTAAAATTTGGGAATATATTTATTATCTTATTTAGGAGATTTATATATGGAAGATTGTATTAACACTTGTGATGAGGGCAGAGTAAAAAAAGCAAAACGGATGAAAATTTTTATTTCGTTTGCAGCCGGCATGGCAGGACTTTTGTTCGGTCTTGATATCGGTGTAATTTCAGGAGCTTTGCCGTTTATTACAACTCATTTTGAATTAACAAGCAGACTTCAGGAATGGGTTGTAAGTACAATGATGCTCGGGGCAGCGCTTGGTGCAATGTCTACGGGTTGGATTTCTTTTAAACTGGGGCGTAAAAAAAGTTTGATGTCCGGTGCGGCTTTATTCGTTCTCGGCTCAATCGGCTGTGCTTGTGCTCCTAACGTTCCAATTTTGTTAATTTCAAGAGTAATGCTCGGTTTTGCCGTAGGCATAGCGTCTTATGTTGCTCCTTTATACCTGTCTGAAATGTCTGAAAAAGAGGATAGAGGCAAACTTATTTCAATGTATCAAATGATGGTTACCATAGGTATTCTGGTAGCGTTCATCTCAGATACGATATTCAGCTACGGCGGTCACTGGCGTTTAATGCTCGGTGTTATAAGTATTCCTGCATTATTATTGATGATTTCCGTATTCGGACTTCCTGACAGCCCGAGATGGCTTGCTTCAAAAGGACATTTTGATAAAGCAAAAGATATTTTGAGAATGCTGAGCACAACAGATGCCAAAGCAGACGGAGAACTTTCGGAAATCAGAGAAAGTCTTAAAGTTAAGCAGGAAGGCTGGGGACTTTTCAGAGCAAACAAAAATGTTCGCCGTGCGGTATATTTAGGTATGTTATTGCAAGCTATGCAGCAATTTACGGGGATGAATGTAATTCTCTATTATGCACCTCAAATTTTTAAACATGCAGGTTTTGCAAATACTGAACAGCAGATGATTGCGACCGTAATATGCGGTTTAACAAATACTCTTGCAACTCTTATTGCTATGAGAACAGTTGACAAACAGGGAAGAAAACCGATTTTAAAAATAGGTTTTGCCGGAATGGCAGCGGGTACATTCCTTTTAGGCGTATGCTTGTACATGATTAATGCCGGCTTCAGTGCATTATGGATTTCAATTGCCGCAATTATAATGACATTATTTACAATTACAAGCTTCGCGATGAGCGCAGGTCCTGTGGTTTGGATTTTATGCTCGGAAATTCAGCCGTTGAAAAGCAGAGATTTTGGTGTTGCCTGCTCTACAACCACAAACTGGATTGTAAATATGATTATCGGTGCTACATTCCTCACTTTAATCAATACTTTCGGAATTGCGGTTACATTCTGGATTTATACTGCACTGAACCTGTCGTTTATAGTTCTTACTATTCTGCTTATACCTGAGACAAAAGGTATTTCGCTTGAAAATATAGAGAAAAATCTTATGGACGGTAAACCTCTTAAAGAAATCGGGGTTTAGCAGAATAAAAAAGCTTTCCTGTTAAAGGAAAGCTTTTTTATTATTAAGCATAAACTTTGTCAGTTTTTTCGTCCTTTTTATGGTGATTTTTGTATATTGTATAAGCTCCGCCTGCAGCAGCCAGAATTCCGGCTGCAATAAATAATTTTTTAGGTGAATGATACCATTTTACTGTATTTTTCGTTTCGTCTTCAACTGGAACAAGTTTTACAATATCATCCTCAATATCTTCTCCGGTTTTTAACAGGTCATCTAATTCATCTACTACATCAAATTCTTTTTGCTCCAAAATATTTTTGAATTTTACAATTTTTTCGTATAAATCTGAATTTGTTTTATCTAACCCTTTTGCTTTAAATATTTTGGCAAGAGAATCCATTATATTATAGCCGTAGCCTTCATTCAAAGAATTTTGGAAAGCCTTTTTGTAATCTGACGGTATTTTATATCTGAAATTTTCAACAGTACTTCCACCTGATTCACATGAATGCTGATTAAATCTTTCTTCGCGGCCGAAAACATCCATAAAGAAAAACATATTATTTTTTGCAGTAGTTATTTCCGCAAATTTAGCTTTTGCAAATTCAACTGGATTATTTAAAACATCTGCGGGTATATTCAGAATTCTTGCAAGCGGGTTAATATTTTTATTTTTGTGTACATTGTTAAAATTACAAACATCCGGCACCCCGTTTGCAATTTGTCGTAACGGTTGAGGATCGTGATTTCCTGCTCCGATAACAAATTCATCGGGTGACCATTTATGGTGATTTAAAAATGCATCATTCGACCCCCAATCTTCACCCATATAAGTGCTTCCGTAAACTTTAACACGTCCTCTGAGCGGTTCTATCAGTTGTCCGTTTTCAAATGCCGTAAAATCATCCGGTCCCGCGTCAAATTCGTAGATAATATTATGTAAGTCAAAGTCTTCTCCTTTTACTTCTTTAACCCATTTTTCAATAAGGTTAAGCAGGTCACTTCCCATTTTCTTTTTATTGTGTTCAAGAATTTTAGTTTCACCTTCAGGAGTAATAACAGGTGTAACATAATTCCATGCCGCATCAACCCTGATCATATCATTGCGTTTTGCCGCCAGCTGGAACTTCATTTTTAATAATTTATAAGCATCGCTGTTTTCATCTAAAATGGTGTCATAATTAAGTGAGGGGATTTTCCAGCTTGGAACCCCGATATAGTGACCTTGCTTAAAAGCATCAGGAAATGCCTTTACTTCGTCATCACTAAAATTAATCGCAATGTCACCGCAGGATTTCAGACCTTTTTCATGAAGGTTTTGAATGCCTTTTTTATGATGTTCTTCTGCAAGAAATTTTTTAAATTTAAAAAATTCCTGATCGGGTTCTGATACTCTTTTGAAGTTCAGCCAGTCTGCATTTTCTTGAACAAATTTATTGTACTTTTGTTTTAAGTCACTGTTTTCATCTAACTTATTAAAACGTTCATATGCATTTTTAAGGATATTATTTTGTGTGCTTTTTTTACCTGTTACGTTTTCAAAGTTTGCAATTTCATCTTTTCTTTTGCCTGAATTCGCTTTTACTATACTGTTAAATTCTTCGTTTGTAAGAATTTTACCGTATTCGTCAGTAGTAAGAAGCTGAGCGTTTATATTTTGATCACCCAATGCCAGTGAAGAACCGTTATAATGATTTCCGTAAAAATCTCCTGCAGGTAAATCCTGAACAACGTTAAAATCAATATAAGTTCTCATATAATCAAGATAATCAGAAGTTTCTTTAGAGGTAAGATTTCCTACACCTGTATTTAACATTTCAGACTGCGGAAGACTTGTTGACGGCATAATAAAAATAGAATTCCCTGTTTGACCTGCTAATTTCTTCCCTTCTTTTAAAGTCTTTTTAAACTCTGCAGTTTCATCTTCTCTTAAAGAACGCCCGAACGACAAATTTGAATTAATTTTAAACACTTTCATAAAATTTTTAAACTCCAGTTTTCCTCTCTTTTTGATACAAAAAACGAAAAAATTTTTTTTTTGCTATTTTATTTTAAACTTATAAATAATAGTTTTATTGTACAATTCACCCGCTTTTAAGACTGGTTTTTCAAAATTGTTATTTGCAAAAGCGTTCGGAAAATATTGGCATTCCAAACAGAAGCCGGAATGATTTTTTATCGGTGTATTATTTTTCCCGTTTTCTGCTCCGTCCAAGTAGTTGCCGCTGTAAAACTGAATTCCGGGTAAGTCCGTAAATACCCCCAGTTCAATTCCTGTATCATTCGAATATGCACGGGCAGCTTTTCTTATTTTTCCGTTATCGTTGTTTATTACCCAGTTGTTATCAAAGCCTTTTGCATATCTGATCTGATAATAATCGTCATTTATATGCCTGCCTATTTTTCTTAAACGTCTGAAATCCATAGGCGTATTTTCTACAGGTAAAATTTTGCCTGTAGGTAATGAATGTTTGTCATTTTCTGTAAAATAATCCGCTAAAATTTGGACTTTTTGATTTAAAATATTACCGCTGCCGTTAAGATTGAAATAAGTATGATTTGTAAGGCTGCATACTGTTGTTTTGTCGGCTGCAGCTCTGTAATTTATAACAAGTGATGAATTTCTGAGAGTATATGAAACGCATATTTTAAGGTTCCCGGGATAATTTTCTTCACCGTCTTTTGAAGAATAATACAGTTTTATTCCGTTTGATGTTTTTTCACCCTGCCAAAATTTTTTGTCAAAACCGCTAAAACCTCCATGAAGATGATTGCTGCCGTCGTTGCAGTTTAACTTGTATGTCTTGCCGTCAAGGGTGATTAAGCCGTTTTTAATCCTGTTGCAGCAACGTCCTACGGTTGCGCCTATATATTTTGTCTGCCTTTTATATTTTTCCAAATCATCATATCCGAGAACTACATCGACTATGTTTCCGTTTTTATCAGGCATTTTAATCGAGACAATTGATGCTCCGTATTCAGAAATTTCTACTTCCAAAAAATCATTCTTTAAAACCATGATTTTATGATAACATAAGAATTGTATTTGAAGGTATATATTTAGGAGAAAGCATATGAAAGTATTATTATTTAACGGAAGCAGTAATACACACGGGTGTACCTATACAGCTTTGGAAGAAATCGCATCTGCTCTTCAAAATAACGATATTGAAACAGAAATTATTCAGATTGGAAAAGATGCGATACGTGATTGTATAGGATGCGGTGCCTGCCGAAAAATCGGCGGGAAATGTGTATTTAAAGATGATATTGTAAATGAGGTTATTGAAAAAGCAAAAACAGCTGACGGATTTATTTTCGGTTCACCTGTTTATTATGCACATCCGAGCGGAAGATTATTATCGTTTATGGACAGAATTTTTTACGCAGGCGGGGCTAACTTTGCATTTAAACCTGCGGCAGCTATAGTCTCTGCAAGACGTGCCGGAACTACAGCATCTTTAGACGCAATTACAAAACATTTTACTATAAATCAAATGCCTGTAGTTTCATCAAATTACTGGCCTATGGTGCATGGTGCGCAAAACTCTCCCGATGATGTGAAACAGGATTTGGAAGGGCTTCAGATTATGAGGGTTCTCGGTAACAATATGGCATGGCTTCTAAAATGTATTGAGGCTGGTCGACAAGCGGGAATTGATAAGCCGCAGGCAGAAGAAAGAGTTTGGACTAATTTTATACATTAAGTTTTTAAAGCTCTTAAAGAGTTTAATACTGCGAGCAATGCAACTCCCGTGTCGGCAAATACTGCTCCCCACATTGTAATAATGCCGAATGCTCCGAGTATTAAAAACAATGCTTTTATTCCAAGTGCAAAAATAATATTTTGTTTAACGATACTCATTGTTTTTTTGGCAATGAGTATTGCTTTTACTATTTTGGAAGGTTTATCATCCATAATAACCGCATCTGCAGCTTCAACAGCAGCATCGGATCCCAGAGCACCCATTGCAATTCCTGTATCCGCACGGGTTAAAACAGGTGCATCGTTTATTCCGTCGCCGACGAATATAACACTTTTGTTTTTATTTTTGTTTTCGATTAATTCTTCCAACTTTTCAACTTTTTGTGCTGGAAGAAGTTCTGAATAGTATTTATCAATTCCAAGCTTATCAACCGTTTCTTTTGCTGTTTTACTGTTATCACCTGTCAGCATAACTATTTGTTTGACAAGAGGTTTAAGGCTTTTTACTGTATCTTTTGCATCTTCTTTTATTTCGTCGGAGATAACAATAGAACCTATATATTCTCCATTTTTAGCGGCATAAACAACAGTGCCCGACGAATTGTTCTGTTTATAAGAAATATTAAACATTTCCATTAAGCGTGAGTTACCTGCTATAATTTCCTCTCCGTTTACGTATGCCTTAACTCCGTTGCCTGCAATTTCTTCAATATTGGTTATAAGAGATGCATCAATTTCTTTTGAATATGCTTTTCTTATAGAAAGTGCAATAGGGTGATTTGAAAAGTTTTCGGCTGATGCCGTATACTTTAGAAGTTCTTCTTCTGTCACGTTTACAGGATGAATTTGCGTAACCTTAAAAGTTCCTTTTGTTAAAGTTCCTGTTTTGTCAAATACAACGGCATCGGGATTTGACAGTGCTTCCAAATAACAGGCTCCTTTTATTAAAATACCTTCTTTTGAAGCTCCGCCTATTCCTGCAAAAAATCCCAGAGGTACAGAGATTACAAGCGCGCAGGGACATGAAATTACAAGAAATGTTAAAGCTCTTTGAAGCCAAATGCTGAATTGACCCTGTAAAATCAACGGCGGCAGTACTGCAAGAACTAACGCACCTGCAACTACTGCAGGAGTATAGTATCTTGCAAATTTTGTAATAAAATTTTCTGCTTTAGCTTTTTTAGAACTTGCATGTTCAACAAGTTCAAGGATTTTTGAAACGGTTGATTGCCCGAACTCTTTTTCTACTTTGATTTTTAACAGCCCGTTAGTATTTATGCAGCCGCTTACTGCTTGTTCGCCGATTTTTAATTCTCTGGGCATCGCTTCCCCTGTCAAAGCAGAAGTATCAACAGATGCATGACCCTCGGTTACAACACCGTCAAGAGGAATTTTTTCGCCTGTTTTAACGATAATCATATCTCCGGCTTTTACGTCTGAAGGATTTTTTTTGATTAATTGTCCGTTAATTTCTACAAATGCATAATCAGGGCGTATATCCATAAGTTGTGAAATTGACCTGCGGGATTTTTCAACTGCTTTATCCTGAAGGAATTCTCCTATTTGATATAAAATCATTACCATTACGGCTTCGGGATATTCTTTTATTGCGAAAGCTCCGAAAGTTGCAATTCCCATTAAGAAGTTTTCGTCAAAAATTTCTCCTTTAAGTATATTTTTAAATGCTTTTAAAAGAACATCTCCGCCTGCAATTATGTAAGCCGCAAAAAATACAAGAAATCTTGACAACCCGCTGAGATTTGCAATCATAGCACCTGCAAAAAGAAATAATGCAATGCCTATTTTGATAAGCTGAAGTTTTTGGTTTTCACAGCTGTGTTCGTGACCGTGGTGGTGGTGATGTTCGCACATTTTTTCTATCCTCATTTAATTATTTATATTAATATTATAATTGAACAATTATTCAATTGTCAAGTATGAGAATTTATTTTGTTACAAAAATTTGACAATTGAACAACTAAAAAACTATAATATTTATATGGAAAATAAAAGAACTGACTGTGAAGCCATAAATCCTGATATTGTAAATAAAGTTATGCCTGATATGCCTGATGTCAGAGTTTTGTATGATTTGTCGGATTTTTTTAAGGTGATGGGTGACAGTACACGTATAAGACTTTTATGGGCATTGGAAGAAGCCGGGATGTGTGTTAATGATCTTGCCGTGCTTTTAGATATGACAAAATCTGCTGTTTCACATCAGCTTAAAATATTAAGGACCGCAAAACTTGTAAAAGCAGAGAAACGCGGTAAAAATGTTTATTATTCATTAACGGATGAACATGTAAAAATTGTTCTCGAAATGGCGCTGGACCACGTAAGAGAATAGAATTAATGCAGATTTTCCATTAATCTGGACAGGAGCTCCGATTTTTCGTGGTAGCCTGATAATTTGGCTATTACTCTGCCTTCTTTAAACAGAAGAAATGTCGGAAACCCCGAGATTGCGTATTGTTTAACAAGTTCAGGATTTTTATCTGCATCAATTGTTCCTATCCAGATATTGTTTTCTGAAAGTTCATTTAAAATAGGACGTTGTTTTTGGCAGTAGCCGCACCATGCTGCGTAAAATTCGACTAGTTTAAGTCCGTTTTTTGTATTTTCATTAAAATTATTTTCGTTAAGCTCTTTAATCATAAAGTAATTAAATACAAAAATAATACTTAATTAATCCGTCTGTACGGCAATTTATTCCATTTTTTGTTTTAAATCATTTTTAATATCGCTTAACGGACCGTTATTAGGAGTTCTCATATTGTGGTAATATTTTTTTGCAAAAGTAAACGGATATTTCGGGAGCCATGTGAATTTTATAAAAATGTTAACGGTTTCGGCACCTTGAGAAAGCATAAGTTCGTCAATTGTTTCTTCATGCGAAGGAGAAATTGATGAGAATATTTTAAGAAAATAATCCGTGAATGTTACGGCAGAATATCCTGATGCAGTAACTGGATTTGTAATAAATGTCGTAACTTTGAAATTTTTGTCAGTTTTGATATTTTTTACATCTTCCGGCAGATGAAGCTCTCCGCCTGCAATTTGTTCAATTTCATACCATTGCCCGTTATATTGCAGCCTCATTACGCTTGGTTTAGGCATATATATGTCATCAAATATATTATCAAGAATTTCATTCCCATTTTTATCTCTGACGCCATATTTATAATTTTTTTTAGTCAGAAACATTCCGCCGAACAGAATATCAATTGATGAATATTCAGGCGGTATAATTACTTCACCTTTGTCATTATATATGGCAAAATTATTATCGTTTCCTATTTTCAGGTATCTGCCGAGAATTCTGTCAACGTGTCTGTATTTAGGCTGTATAAGATAATTTCCGTTATTATCGATAAGTCCGTATTTATTTTTTTTCAAGACTATCCAGGAAGAATCTCCAAGTCTTATTAGTTTTTTATATTGAGGTTCTACAATAATATTTCCTTCTTTATCTTTAAGTCCGAATAAGTTTTTTTCGCCGCTGAATACGGTTAAATCACTCATTGAAACAGATGCTTTAATAGGTTCCCGAACATTATCGGCTGCATAAACACATCCGTTAAGTAATACAATTAATCCCAGCAATATAAAAAATTTCTTCATAAATATATAATAACATAAAATAATTCATGTTATAATTTTTGTAAGATGATTAAGATTAATTTAAATAAAAAAGCAAAAATTGTAATTTCGCTGGTTGTGTTGGTGTTAGTATTAGGGGCTGCGCCGTTTGTAATTTATTTAAAAGTTTTGCCTGCAGCTGTGTCAAATCCTGCTGTAATAAGTTTTGTCGAAAAAACTTTGTATAAATTTGCGGGTTTGGATTTACAAATTATTCATCCCGAGCTGAAAACTTCACTGTCGCCTGTTATTGAATTTAAGGTCGATGAATTGTCGCTTTCCAATAAGGGCAAAAGTCTTTTGGCTGTTAATAATTTTGATACACGTATTTCTTTTAAAGAAGTTTTTAATAAAAATATTATTGTCCAAAAACTTGGTGCTGATTATATTTTTGCGGATATAAACAATCTTGTCGCGCTTGTTCCTCAGCAGAAAGAAACCAAAACTCAAGAGAAAAGTGAATGGAATTTTGATTTCTTTGATTCGTTACTTTATGTAAAAAAATCCTTATTCCTTTATAAAATCGAACCGTCCACTTATGTTTCGCTGACGGCGGATGATCTGGAAATTGATAATACTCAAAAAGCTTTAAGATATATTCATTTTAATATAACAACCGATATAAAAAAGGATGGCAAAAATTTACATGTAAATATTGCTGACAGAAATTCGGTATTTATAAAAGATAAAGCTTTATATATTCAGAAATGTATGTTAACTGTAAATAATTCAAAGGTATTTTTTAATGCATTCGGTGCAAGAAATAAAAATTCTTATCTGGAAATATTTACGGATAAAATCCTTGTATCTGAGGTTGTCGAACTTATAAATTCACAGATAATAGAAAATAATTTAAATGAGCCTTTAGCATTCTTTAAGGATTTAAAAGGCGACTTTAACTTTAATATCAAACTTACAAAAGATGACTTAAATGGTGTCGTAAACCTTAACAAAATTTCGTGTAAGCTTATACCTGTTGACAATATTCCGTTAATGCTTGAAAAAGGGCAGATTGTCATGGGTAAAAATGATATTGTTGTAAAAGACTTTAAAGGATATTACAACAATAAAAAAGAAAACGGTATTGAAATGGAAGGTACCGTCAAAGATTATCTTAAATCTATTGACACAAACCTTGTTACAAGAGCTGTTGTAACAAATGATTTTGCTAAAAATCAGTTTTCTAATATGGTAGGAATTCCTGTTACTTTAACCGGCGGCTCTACAAAAACAAGACTGGATATTAAGTCTGTAAATAACAAAATAGATTTAAAGTGGCTTTTTGGTTTGAAACCCGGTCAGGATATATTAATTGACGGAGCATCTTTAACGCCTGCTAATTACAGAAGAATGCTCAAAGCTGATATGCATTTTGAAGGAACGGATTTTAATATTAAATCAATAGACTATTATATTGCGCCTGAAAATCTTCCGAATGCAAAGAAAAAACAAATTCAACCTGTCGTAAAAATTGCAGGAAATCTGGATGTTTCCACTCCTGTTCCGACAGTAAAAAATCTGGGGTTTGAAATTCCGAAACCTCTGCCGAGTGAATTTTTAAATGTTCTTATCGGGCAAAAACTCTTTAGAAAAGGTAAAATTGCGGGGAATATGGAAATGATTAATACAGGTAAGTATCCTGTATTAAACGGTAATCTTTCCATGGACGGTGTTGCAATTCCTTCCCAAAGAATTTTCCTAAAACACGGTGAAATGACAACGGAAAACGGTTTGTTAAAGCTTGCCGCAAACGGCCGCTATAGACGATCACAGTATGACTTTAACGGTAGTTTGATTAATGCAATAAAATTCCCTGTTGTCGTTAAAAATGTTAATTTGACTGTTGATGATGTTGATGTTGAAAAATTTATCGCATCGGCAAATAACCAGAGTTCTCAGGCAATTACATCCGAAAAATTTGATGTTGCCCCGACAGGTGAAGCAAAAGACGATGATGATAATACTCCGACTTTTGACATCGGTAACTTTATAGTTGAAGATTGTGTTTTACACATCCTTAAAGGCTCTTATAAAGATATTAAATTTGCTGATGTTAAAGCAACATTATCTCTGGATAAAAACAGTATATTCAATATGTATTCAAACAGATTTGAAATTGCAGAAGGACATTCTTCCGCGAAAATTAACTGTGATTTGAAAAAACATAAATACAATATTGCACTTGGTATTAAGGACGTAAATTCGGACTTAATGGCAACAACGCTTCTTGCTCTGAAAAAAGAAATTACGGGTAAAGCAAGCGGACTTATCCAATTAAATACAGATGATACTTTAAAACTGAACGGCTCAATTAAATTTATGGTTAAAAACGGAACAATTCAAAAAGTAGGGCTTATTGAATATGTCCTTAAATTTGCCGCACTGTTCAGAAATCCGCTTGCAATGATCAGCCCGTCAACAATTTCCGATCTGGTTAATATTCCCGAAGGCAATTTTGATTTAATCAATGGTGACTTGCAGATTAAAAATAACGTAATTGAAAAGTTGATGATTAAATCTTCAGCACCTCAGCTGAGTTCATTTATTGTCGGACGTTTTGACCTTGAAAGCCGTGATGCGACTTTAAGAATTTATACAAAATTCAGCAACAGAAATAAAGGTTTTGCAGGATTTTTGAGAAATATTTCTCTTAACAGCCTTGCAAACAGAATTCCTCTGAGCAGCAGAAATGACAGTAATTATTATTCAGCGGAACTTTCTCAATTACCGCCTATTGATGCTGATGAAAAAGACTGTCAGATTTTCTTAACAAAAGTCGACGGAGATGTTGAACATAATAACTTTATTTCTTCCTTGAAAAAGATTAAATAATCAGTTGAGTATCATTATGCTGAAATTAAGGTATGCTGCAAAGCTAACCCAGATTAAATAGGGTATAAGCAGGTACGCTGATATTTTTGATATTTTATAAAAGGAAATTATCGTTAAGATTATAAATATCAAAAGCAATATTATTATTATAAAGCTCAGCGGTATATTGTGAAGATAGAAAAATGCAGGACTCCAGCTGAAATTTAATAGTAATTGTATTACAAAGAAAGTAATTGCAGGTCTTTTGTCAGCATCTGTTTTGGTGAACATAAATATGCTGAACGATAAAAAGATTAACGTATACATAACTGCCCACACAGGTGCAAAAATTTCCGATGGCGGGTTTAAGGGCGGTTTATTAAGTGTTCTGTACCAGCTTAAGTCCATAAATATATTATTTAATTCTGCTGTAAATTTTTCATTCGTATTACGGCTATATTAGTTTAATAACACTTTCGGCTATTTTCTTATGTTCTTCTGCCTCATAGTGTAAGCCGTCGATTTTTGAAGTGTTAACTATTTTGTTTAAATCCAGTAATTTACAGTTATATTTTTTTGCAATTTTTTCGTAGATTGGTGTAATTTTTTTTGACTTTTCTATTGATATTTCATCAAAAAGAAATCTGAAATTGCTTTTTAAAATGTTTTCATTAATGTGTGAAGGCGAAAGTAAAATTAAATTACTTACGCGCGCTTGTTCAGCAGCAATAGAAACAAAAAATCTTATTCCGTTTTCAAATTCTTCAATTGCCGGATTATAGAATATCTGTAAATCATTTATGCCTATTGCAAGAATTATGGTTTCATAGTTTTCTTTTAAATATTCGGGCAAAAGTTTATAGCCTGTGAATTGAATTCCGTCAGGATTGTCAGAAAATGCAGTTCTGTTATTACCGCCTGCTTCTACTATTTCATAATTTTCACCTGCAAGTTTTTGTAATACTCCTGTCCAGCGCGTGTTTTTATCATATCTGTTTCCGTTATGCGGATTATAGCCGTATGTGTTACTGTCCCCGAAACATAATATTCTTTTCATTTCTCTAATATAGCATATATATGAAAAAATATTAAGTTTTATAATTTTTAGGGCTTGACTGATAGTGAACTCTCAATTGTATTATATAAAATGTATAAGGAGGAAGATATGAGCAAAAAAGTTTTAATATTATCGGCAAGCCCCAGAAAAGGCGGAAATTCGGACACATTATGCGATGAATTTTTAAAAGGCGTGCAAGATGCAGGCAATATTGGTGAAAAAATCTTTTTGAGAGATAAAAAGATTAACTATTGTACAGGCTGCGGACTTTGCAATACAAATAATTATACGGCTTGTTCGCAAAAAGATGATATGGCTGAAATTCTTGAAAAAATGATAGAAGCAGATGTCATTGTAATGGCAACTCCTGTGTATTTCTATACTATGGATGCTCAGTTAAAAACTTTAATTGACAGGTGCTGTGCAAGATATACACATATTACAAATAAAGATTTTTATTTTATTGCAACAGCAGCAGATGGAAGACGTCAGGCTTTAGAGCGAACATTTGACGGACTTCGCGGATTTACCGCATGTCTTGATAATGTACGTGAAGCAGGAATTATTTACGGTGCAGGTGTTTGGGAAAAATCTGACGTTCAGCATACTAATCTTTTAAAAGAAGCTTATGAAACAGGTAAAAATATTTAGTCTGATAGTAACTATCAAGTAAAAGGAGAGAAAATAAAATGATTTTAGACAAAGTAAATTCCCCCGATGATTTAAAAAAATTATCTGTTCGGGAAATGAACACTCTTTCGGATGAAATGCGTGAACTTATTATAAAGAAAGTAAATACAACAGGCGGGCATATGGGGCCTAATTTAGGTATAATTGAAGCAACTATAGCTATGCATTATGTTTTTAATTCACCTGTTGATAAAATAGTATTTGACGTTTCTCACCAGTGTTACCCGCACAAGATTTTAACGGGAAGAAAAGAAGGTTTTACCGACCCTGATAAATATCATAAATATACAGGCTATACTGCTCCTGTAGAAAGTGAACATGATATTTTTAAAGTCGGTCATACATCAACTTCCGTAAGCCTTGCAACAGGACTTGCAAAAGCAAGAGATTTGAAAGGCGGAAAATCTAATGTAATTGCACTTATCGGCGACGGATCTTTAAGCGGCGGAGAAGCTTTTGAAGGGCTTGATAATGCAGCAGACTTAAACAGCAATATAATTGTTGTAGTTAATGATAACGATATGTCTATTGCGGAAAATCACGGAGGATTATACAGAAATCTTAAAGAATTACGTGATACAAAGGGAAAAGCAGAATGCAACTTCTTTAAATCTCTGGGCTTTGATTACTTGTATGTTGATGAAGGTAATAATATTGAAAAATTAATAGAAGCGTTCCAAAGGGTTAAAGATATTGAACATCCTGTTGTTGTTCATATCCGTACTCTTAAGGGGCATGGACTTGCTGCTGCGGAACAAAACAAAGAGGCTTTCCACTGGATTTTACCGGGGACACTTGATGAGAAGCCTTCACAAACTGTAGAATTTTCAGAGGACTATAACAGTGTCACAAATGATTTTATAAAGAGAAAAGCAAAAGAAAATTCTTCATTTATTGTGGTTAACCCTGCAACACCAGGTGTTCACGGATTTACTCCTGATTTTAGAGAAAAATTAGGAAAACAATACACAGATGTCGGTATTGCAGAAGAACATGCAGTTGCATATTGCTCTGCATTGGCAAAAGCTGATGCAAAACCAATTCTTGCAATTATGACTTCATTTGTTCAGAGAACTTATGACCAGCTTTCTCAAGATTTATGTCTGAATAATTCTCCTTTGACAATGCTTGTTTACTGGGGTGGATTGTCGAACGGTGATGCAACCCATCTTGGTTCGTTTGATATTCCGTTAATCTCAAATATTCCGAATATTGTATATCTTGCACCGGCAAATAAAGAAGAATATCTTGCAATGCTTGAATATTCATATTCTCAAAATGAACGTCCCGTTGCAATCAGAGTTCCGAATGTTCCACTTGTTTCAACAGGGCGTGAGGATAAAACAGATTATTCAATTCTAAATAAATTTAAGGTTGAAGAAAAAGGTTCTAAAGTTGCAATACTCGGACTTGGTAACTTCTTTGGCCTTGCAAAAGATGTAAAACAAGAACTCAAAGAGAAACTTAATATAGATGCAACTCTTATTAATCCTAGATTTATTACCGGAGTTGATGAAGAACTTCTTGAAAGTCTTAAAACAAATCACAATATTGTAATTACTCTTGAGGACGGTGTATTAGACGGCGGATTTGGTGAAAAAATTACGCGCTTTTACGGAAATTCAGATATGAAAGTCCTGAATTTCGGTGGTAAAAAAGAATTTACCGACAGAGTTCCTCTCGACGAATTGTATAAGCGTTACCATTTAACAAAGGAGCTTATTACTGAAGATGTTAAAAACTGTTTATAAAAAATTATTTACAGCAGCGTTGGTTATTCCGACGCTGCTTTGCAACATAGTATTTGCAGGAGAGAAAAATATGACGAGAACTGAAATTTGTAAGAAAAATTATCATGAACTTTTTGGCGGTGAAGCTTTGCCAGAAACAGGAAATGATACTGAGATGATGGCAATTTTACAAAAATATATTTTTGGAGAGGTATTTACTGTCGGTAATCTTGATTTGAAAACAAGAGAAATGATTACCGTAACTTCTCTTGCCGTTCAGCAGACGCTGCCTCAATTAAAAGCACATATTAATGCAGCATTAAATGTGGGTGTAACTCCTGTTGAACTTCGAGAAACTATCTACCAGTGTGCACCGTTTATCGGTTTCCCTAAAACATTGAATGCTCTAAATGTTTTGAATGAAGTATTTAATGAACGCGGAATAAAAACACCCCTTGAAAATCAAACAACAGTCGAAGAAAACGAAAGATTTTCAAAAGGGCATGCTATTCAAAACTCTTTGTACGGCGATGAAATAAAAGAGGCAATGTCAGGACTCCCAGATAGTATGGGTGAAGATGCGGCAAGATTTCTTACAGAAGTTTGTTTTGGTGATTTTTACACAAGAAACGGTTTGGATATTAAAACACGAGAACTGTTAGTTTTAAGTATTTTAGTAACAACAGGGGATAATGATACTCTTAAAAGTCATATAAAAGGAAATATTAAGGCGGGTAACAGTATCGAAACAATTACTGCCGTAATAATTCAATGTATGCCATATACAGGGTTTCCGAGCGCTTTACAGGCATTAAAAGTTTTAAAAGAAGTTCATATTTCGACAGAGACTGGTCGTCTCTGTAACTAACCGACCTTTGACTCTGTAACCGATAAAGAATACAAATAAAATAAAAGACCTGCTAATACAGGTCTTTTATTTTTAATCAGCCGATAAAGGGACTTGAACCCTTGACCTACTCATTACGAATGAGTTGCTCTACCAGCTGAGCTATATCGGCTCATCTTTTATTTATTATAACATAAAAGATTTTGTATTGACTAAATCAAACGTTTGTTTTATAATTATGCTATGAAAAAGATTAAAGATGAAAATTCTAAGGATAAAATTTTAAAGTCTGCGGCAAAATTATTTGCTCAAAAAGGTTTTGACGGCGTAAGCATAAGAGAGATATGTAAGGATGCGGATGTTAATATCTGTATGGTTTCTTATTATTTTGGAGGAAAACAGGAACTTTATCAGGGGATAATAGACGATTTGATTGAGCGCCAGACAGAGTATGCAAATACTTTTTTAGATTTAAATAAACATCCTTCCGAATTAACTAAGCATGAACAAATTAATCTTCTTATGAAAATATCAGATAAATTTGTGGATTTCTTTTATTCTAATGTGTCATCAGACTTGATAACTTTATTATTAAAAGAACAGCAAAAGGAAAATTTTATCGCCAAATCTCCCGCATTAGACTATTTAAGGGAACTTGTAGCATGTATTCTTGGTAAAGATGCCAATGATAGAGTTATTATATTTAAAACTCTTTTTATAATTTCTCAGGTAAATTCACCGAGAATTTTACCTGGTTTTTCTCTTAGGTTACTCGGGCAGGATGATTTCATTCAGGAAGATATTAAAATAATAAAAGAAAATGTAAAATTTTATGTTAAAGCAGTTTTGAAGGAGGCAAAAGTTGATTAAAAATGTTGTTTTATTCTTTGCTTTTGTTTTAAGTGTTCAAAGTGCCTTTGCCATTGATAAAAAAGAGCTTAATATTGATTTTTTTAGCCGATTTAATGATGATTGTCTTGTTTACTATATAAATTCTGCACTTGATAATAATCATGATGCGAAACAGGCTGCGGCAGTTGTAGAACAATACAGGCAGCAGGCTAAGTATTCTTTCGGGAAAGAACTTCCGTCTTTTAGTGTAAGTGCAAATTATCTCGGGATTCATGTTCCTAAGCTTGATAATTTTCAATTAAAACAAAATGCTTTTGTTCTGCCGTTTATTGCAAATTATGAAGCGGATTTCCTGTTGAAAAATCGCGATAAAACAAGAAGTGCAAAAAAAGCTTATGAAGCTGCAAAATTTGAAGAAAAAGCTGTTTATATTTCTTTGCTTAGTGATACTGCATCTGTTTATACAAATATTTTAGAATATGATGAACTTATTGCAAAGCAGAAAGAAATAGTTAAGATATTAGAGGATATTAAGACCGCAGACTTAAAAAAGTATAAAAGAGGAGTTATAAATTCGTTTGAGCTAAACAATTCAGAACAAAATCTTATAAATGCCAAAAATAAGTTGCTAAATCTGAAAAAAGAACAAAGTGTTTTATTAATGCAGCTTGCAGTTCTTGCAGGAATTTCTCCTGATTGTGCGGAAAATTTAAAAAGAGGAAATTTAGCCTCATTTGAATATACTTCTAAAATCCCTGAGGAAGTACAATCTGATGTTATTTTTGCAAGACCTGATGTTATGGAAGCAGAAACAAAACTTGAGAAAGCAAAAATAGATATTCGCGTTGCCCGAAAGGAATTTTTGCCTTCGTTTAATATTACAGGTATTTGGGCTTTTAATACTATTGCACCCGGAACATTTTTTTCATGGCAGTCTTCTCTTGCCGCAATTATTGCCGGCGCCGCTCAGGATATATTTACGGGCGGAAGAAAACTTGCAAATTTGAGGATGCAAAAAGCCAAATATGAAGAACTTTTTGAGGCTTACAGGCAAACTGATTTAGAAGCTGTTAAAGAGGTTAATACTTCTCTTTGTTTTATAAAGCACGATACAAATATAGAAAATAATACAAAATCAAAATTGAATTATGAAAGGGAAAATTTTGCGGATACACAGAAAAAATTTGCCAGAGGAATAATTTCGTATCCTGATTATCTCGCCGGACGTTCAAAGCTTGCGTCCTCAGAAATTGAAGCTGCACAAGCTAAAACGCAGCGTATTGTAAATTATTTTACACTTTATAAAGCTGTCGGAGGTCAGTTATGAAAAAGAAAATCGCTTTGCTGCTGTTAATTTTAATATTAATCGGGTTGTCTGCTTACTTTGTGTTCAGACCAAAAGAAAACACCAATGAATTAACTTTATACGGAAATATTGAAATCCGCCAGGTTGATTTAAGTTTTCAGGTCAGCGGACAAATAGAAAAGATGCTTAAGGAAGAAGGCGACAGCGTAAAAAAAGGTGAACTTATTGCAATTTTAGATGATAAAGATTATCGCTCAAATCTTCAAAAGGCATCTGCCGAAGTCAATAAAGCTCTTGCTTTAAGCAGAGATGCGGCATCAAAATACGAACGCCAGTTTCCGTTATGTGCAGATAGTACTGTATCTGCACAGGATTGCGAAACACTTTTAAATACAAAAGATAAAACAAAAAGTGATTATGAAGCTGCCCTTGCACAAAAGACTTTTAGTCAAAATCAACTTGATTATACAAAAATTTACGCACCCGAAGAAGGTACGGTAACAGTACGGGTTCAGGAACCCGGGGCTACAGTAGCCAAAGGACAGACAGTTTACACAATATCAAAAACAAAACCGGTTTGGATAAGAGCATATGTAAACGAAACGGATTTGGGCAATGTGAAATACGGGCAAAAAGCAAAAGTATTAACTGATACCATTAATCCGCAGACAGGAAGTCCAAGGGAATATCAGGGCTATGTCGGCTATATCTCTCCTGTTGCGGAATTTACTCCAAAAACTGTTCAATCGACAGATTTAAGAACAAGCCTTGTTTACAGAATAAGAGTATATGTTGATGATATAGATGAGTACCTGCGTCAGGGTATGCCTGTTACAATAAAAATTAATCTTGTAAATAAAGGTGAAAATTCTGATGAACACAGTAGAAATTAAAAATCTGACAAAGAATTTTAGCTCAACAACAGCGATTAATAATCTTTCGCTTGAAATTGAAAAAGGTAAAATAACAGGTCTAATAGGTGCTGACGGAGCAGGAAAAACAACACTTATAAGACTTGTTACAGGGCTGCTTTTACCTGACAGCGGAGAAATTTCTACTCTGGGATTTAATCCTTCTGTTCAAAAATCTCTCTTAAACCCGAAAATAGGTTATATGCCTCAGAAGTTCGGATTATATGAGGATTTAACGGTTATCGAAAACCTTCATCTTTATGCCGATTTGAAAGAAGTTCCGCATGATTTTGATAAACTACTTGAGTTTACGAGTTTAAAGCCTTTTCAAGAAAGACTTGCAGGAGCTTTATCAGGCGGAATGAAACAAAAATTGGGTCTTGCCTGCACCCTTTTGGGTTCACCGGATTTTCTTGTTCTGGATGAGCCTTCTGTCGGTGTAGACCCTATTTCAAGACGTGATTTGATGAAAATGGTGCGTGATTTAATTAATCCTGAAACAACTGTCCTCTGGTCTACCGCCTATCTTGACGAAGCGCACAGTTTTGACACGGCAGTGGTTCTCGATAAAGGACAGGTAATTTATAATGGAAATCCGCATGAACTTGCTGAAACTGCTCAGGAATTCGAAAATAAAGTTATTGAACTTATGGGCGGATATAAAAAAGAGAAATCTTTGATTGCCGAAAGCTATGTGCCCCATAAAACAGATATTGAATGTACTGTTGAAGCGGATAAACTTGAAAAAAAGTATGGCAGTTTTTATGCGGTTAAAAATAATACTTTTTGTATCCGCAGAGGAGAAATTTTCGGACTTTTAGGTCCTAACGGAGCAGGAAAATCAACTTCATTTAAAATGATGTGCGGACTTGCAAAACCGACAAGCGGAACGGCAAGACTTATGGGATTTGATATTATCCAAAATCCTGAAAAAGCTCGTTCAAATTTAGGTTACATGGCTCAAAAGTTTTCGCTTTACGGCAGTTTGACCGTAAGGCAGAATTTGGAATTTTTTGCAGCTGCTTACGGTATAGAATTTTCCGAAAGAAAAAAGCGTGTTGAAGAAATAATAAATGTTTTCGGGTTTAGTGATATTCAGGAGCAAAAATCGGAAGATTTGCCTCTGGGATTTAAGCAAAGGCTTTCAATGGCTTGCGCGCTTATTCATAACCCGCCGATTTTGTTTTTGGATGAACCGACCTCGGGAGTTGATGTCATAACAAGACGCGATTTTTGGAACCATATAACATCACTGGCAAAGAAGGGCGTAACTATTTTAGTTACAACTCACTTTATGGACGAGGCGGAATACTGTGACAGAATTAGTCTTTTTTATAAAGGCGAAGCTATTGCCGTTGGAACTCCTGCCGATTTAAAACAAAAGGCTGATGCCGATAACATGGAAGATACTTTTATAAAACTGATTAAGGAGAGTGAAAAAGAGTGAAGATTTTACTGGCCTTAATAAAAAAAGAATTTTTGCAAATAATCAGAGATCCGAGCAGTATTATAATAGCTTTTGTTCTTCCATTGATTTCAATTCTTATTTACATGTACGGAATAAATTTGGATACGGTAAAGGTTAAAATGGGGATTAAAAATGATGATGCAAATCCTGAAATTTCTACTCTGATAAAATCTTTCGGGCACAGTAAATATATAAATTCAATAGTGTATGACAATGAAAATGACATTGCTAAAGGTATTGTTCGTTCACAGCTGAAAGGTGCAGTTATTATTCCTAATGATTTTTCAAACAAAATCTCTAAAGGACAAAGTGCTGATTTAATAATTATTACTGACGGCTCGGAGGTTAATACTGCCAATTATGTTCAAAATTATTCAATGCAGATTGTTAATCAATGGTTAATGACGGGCAGATATTCAAGGTTTGCAAAGCCTCAAATTATAACTCCGGAAATTCGTGTTTGGTATAATCAGGATTTAAACAGCCATTATTTTATCCTTCCCGGTTCTCTGGCTGTTACTATGACCCTGATAGGAATACTTTTGACAGCACTTGTTGTTGCCAGAGAGTGGGAACGCGGGACTATGGAAGCACTGTTAAGTACAAGCGTAAAAAAAATTCACATAGTACTGGGAAAGTACATTCCATATTTTGTGTTAGGTATGCTTTCCATGGGATTTAATGTATTTATGTGTTTAGCCGTTTTTAAAATTCCCTTTCGCGGAAATCTGTTTGTACTTTTCGCTGTAAGCGGCTTATTCTTGTTTACTTCTCTGGGAATAGGGCTTTTAATTTCTTCAAAATTAAAAAATCAATTTCTTGCAAGCCAGGTTTCTCTTGGTATCGGTTTCCTTCCTTCACTTCTTTTATCAGGGTTAATGTTTCCGATTAATTCAATGCCGGTGTTTTTCCAGCATTTAACAAGAATTTTGCCGCCAAGATACTTTATAACTTTTATTGAAAGTGAGTTTATGGCAGGAACTGTTTGGGAAATTGTTATTATTAATTCGATTTTTCTTACTATACTCGGGCTTATTTTGTTCATGGCTGTTTATAATAACACTGATATGAGGCTGATAAAATGATAAGAGAGAGCTTAAGACGTATTTTTGCGCTTATAAAAAAAGAATTTATCACAATTTGGAAAGATCCGAAAAGTCGCGGAATAATTATCGGGCTACCATTGCTTCAACTTTTGGTATTTGCAAATGCTATTACAATGGAAGTGAAAAATATTGATGCTGTTGTTATTGACAGGGATAAATCGGTTGAATCAAGAGAATTGCTTTCACATTTTGAACAATCCCCAAGATTTAGAAAATTTTACTATGTGGAAAATGAAAAAGATTTAAAGGAAAAAATTGATAATCAAAAGGTTCAAATAGGACTTTATATAAATAATGATTTTTCTTCCTCAATTAAAGCAGAAAAGCCCGTAAGTGTTTTAATAATTACAGACGGCAGACAAACAAATTCAGCTTCTATTGCAGCAGGTTATGCTTCACAGATTGTTTCGGACTACAACAATGAGATAAATACTTCAAAAGGGGCACAAATAAATGTTTCAGTGAGAAACTGGTATAATCCTAATCTTGAATACCGTTGGTATATTCTGACAGTAATAGTTTCTTTACTTGCTCTTGTCATAACTTTGCTTCTGACAGCTCTTTCTATAGCAAGAGAACGTGAAATGGGGACATTTGACCAGCTTATAGTAAGCCCTTTGTCATCTTTTGAAATATTGCTTGGAAAGACAGTTCCGCCTATGGTTATAGCTATGGTGTTAACATGTATTATGACATTGATTGTTGTAACAGCTTTTAAAGTTCCGTTTGCCGGATCTGTTGTATTATTTTTGATTTCAATATTTGTATCTTTATTGTCTATAGTAGGTATCGGATTATTTATATCTTCAATTTGTAAAACACAGCAGCAGGCAATTCTCGGAGTTATAACCTTTCAAATGCCTGCAACTCTTCTATCTGGTTTTATTTCGCCTGTAGAAGATATGCCTCTATTTTTGCAGTATTTAACCTATTTAAATCCGATAAGATTTTTTATTCTGCTTACAAGAGGAATTTTCTTAAAGGGTATGGGCATAACCGATGTTATAATAAATCTTATACCTCTCTTAATAATAGCGTTTATTACGCTTTCTCTGGCAAGCTGGACCTTTAAAAGAAATTTAGATTAATAACATTAGAGCCGCTCTCAATTAATGTTTTTTATGTTATAATGTTTTCGGAGGAAGCTGATATGTACACAATAAAAGAAGTTGCTGATAAAATGGAAGTATCGGAACATACATTAAGGTTCTGGGCAAAAAGCGGCTTTTTCCCTTTTGTAAAGAGGGATAAAAATAATATACGTTTGTTTTCGGAAGATGATTTAGCCTGGGTAAAAATTGTAAAGTGTCTTCGTTCTGTAGGAACGGAAAACAAAGCTATTAAACGATATATAGATTTGTGTATAATCGGTGATACAACAATTCCTGAGCGTTACGGTATAATTCAAGCTACCAAACTAAAAGCAATGCATCAAATGGAAGAACTGCAAAAACAGTTAGATTTACTTGAATTTAAAGAAAAATTTTACCAGAATCTTATAAAAAATAATCTGAAAGATGCCTGGAACCCTATGAATCAAATGAATCTTCAAAATGATGTTGCAGTTTAGCAACCTTTATTTAATAAAATTAAACTAAAAAACGGAGTAATAGGGATTTGAACCCTAGATGCAGATTGCTCCACATAACACCTTAGCAGGGTGCCGCCTTCAGCCACTCGGCCATTACTCCAATTTTATTAAATTAAATCATAACATAATGTTACGACATGTGCATATGACTATCATAACATAAATATTTTTTTACGTAAATAGCTTTTTTGTATTCTATTTATTCTTGACCATACTTAGCAATTAAGCTACAATATTACTACTGAAAGGTATAAAAATATGATTGAAATGAAAGTTATGGGAATTGCTCTTGATACAAGAACAGGTTCCCCGATAGTTGTTTTACATGACAAAGAAAATAGAAAAGCTTTGCCTATTTGGATTGGATCGGCTGAAGCCAGTGCGATTATCAGAAAAATTGAAAATTTGTCTGTCGCTCGTCCAATGACTCATGATTTGATTATTAATATTATTGAAAAAACCGGTTATACGCTTGATAAAATTGAAATTAATGATGTGGAAAAAGATACATATTATGCGACTTTATTTTTAACAAACAATGAAGGAGACGTTTTAGAGATTGATTCCAGACCGTCTGATGCAATTGCGGTTGCAATAAGAGTGGATGCACCTATTTTTGTTACGGCTAATGTTATTTCAAACGGTTCTGTTTCTACGGATTCTGCAAAGGACGAAGAAGAAGCTCAGGAATTTAAGAAATTTGTCCAAAGTATAAAGCCTTCAGATTTTGCAAAATTAATGAAAGATAATGATCATCATGAAAGTGATCAGTAATAGACTTTGTTAAGATTGTTACAATATTTTTAAAAACTGAAAATATATATGTTTTCAGTTTTTATTATTTGTAAGGATTAATTATGAACGGAATTGAAGCAGTACAACCGAATAATATTTTCAGGGTTAACGCGGTTAATCTTTTTGATAATAACCGTCAAGATAAAGCTGTTCAGCGTTTTAATACCGGCTTATTTGCTCAGCAGACAAATGAAAATTATAATTTAAACCATCCGCGTGTAGTTGGAAGTGAAACTCAGGCAAGGCATTTAGATTTACTTGCTTAATATATTGTAATATAAGGGCAATTTTTATCTTCAAATTTTTTTATATATATAAGGGAAATTATGGGGTAATTATATGGCAATACAGAGATTATTTGGAATAAAGCCTGTTCAAGGAGTTTCAAATCCTTATAATATAACAAGAGCAGAAAACAATTTTGCTAAAAATGCTTTTAATTTTGGCGAAGCTAATCCTAATCGTCCAAATGGTATTGTACAGCATAATGCGTTGGGCGATCCTACTAAAGGTACTAAGTTATATTGTTTAGGATAATAAAAAATTATTTTTTGTATTTGTATTATAAATTAGTTTAGCAGCACTGAAATCTGGCGTAAAAGAATAAATTTTCGGCGTTTTTTTTCTAAAACTGCATAATCCTATTACTTTGTCATCATCTTTAAATAATTTTTTCAGAAATTCCATAATAATACACATCCTTCTTTTTTATTGTATAATGTTTTTAATGACAGAATGTATAAAGTCAAAATAAGGAGAAAATACTATGGCTGGTAAAATTACTAAAGATATGAACATTATGGATATTGTACAGCAATGCCCGGAAAGCATTGAAGTGTTTCAAAAATACGGATTAGGATGTATCGGATGTGCAGCAGCTCATTTTGAAAATCTGGAAGCAGGCGCAAAGGTTCACGGGTTTGATCCTGATGCAATGGTTGCGGATATAAATGCTTTAATAAAAGACTAATTAAAGAACCTCGAAAGAGGTTCTTTTTTATATTGAAAAATTTTTGAAAATATTTTATACTTATAAAGTATAGTATGAAAGGAGCGATAATGAAAAATTTATTTAATTCCGGCACGCGGGGGGGGGGCGTAATCTAAGCTCTACTCACGCTTTTACTCTGGCGGAGGTACTTGTTACATTAGGGATTATCGGAATTGTTTCTGCAATGACGGTTCCAACATTGATGCAAAATCATCAGCGTAAAACTTATGTTACACAGTTACATAAAGTTTATAACGAACTTAATCAGGCTTTTCAGCAATTTAAAAATGATAATAATGCTTTAACTCTTTTGGAAGCTGGATTAAGCGATCAAACTGCCGTAAATAATTTTTTAAAAACATATTTCAAGACGGTAACTGTTTGTGACACGCTTGAAGAACCTTGTGTTTATGATGCAAAATATAAAAACCTTAATGGTGTTACTTTGGCAAATAACTGGTGGCCTAATGCGAATTGTGGTGTGCTTGGCAGCGGTGCCTCTGTATGTATTGAGGCATTTCATAATGACAAAGTTAACGGAATAAAATATGGTCATATTTTTATTGATATTAACGGATTAAAAGGACCGAATATTGCGGGAAGAGATGCTTATGTCGTTATGTATTATGAAGACGGGACAATTGATGAGGAGGGTGTTGCTCCATCTTGTAATACAATGAAAGAATGTACCGTTGCAAGTAATGCTTCAACGCTAAGAGAAGAAAAATATACGAAATGTAAATCAAGCTCAGACTTTAAAGGGTGTTTCGGTAAAATTTTAAATGACAACTGGGAAATGAACTATTAAAAAAATCCCGCATCTGCGGGATTTTTTAATACTATTTATTTAGAAAACCTGCCATTGAAGGCTTGTTTGTAGCAATAATCGGAGATTCTGAAACTGTTGAAGTATTTGCAATTGCTGTAGTATTAGCTGTTGTTGCGGCAGGCTGAGGAGCAGCAGGTGCAACTGTATTTACAGCAGCAGCTTTATCTTTTTCTTCTTTTTCTTTAGCAATAGCTTTTTTAGTCATGTTTTCACAGTATCTTGCAAGCCACATCATAAATGCAGGAACAAGTATAAGTGTGGAAGCAAATCCGAATGCACTGTTGAATGTTTTTGCTCTGTTAACGAATTTATTGTCAGCTTTGGAGAATACTGTGTAAATATTTTCAAGAGCATCAGAACCTTTAGCTTTTTTGAACGCTTCATGAATTTCAGCAAGAGTTGCATCTTTAAGAGATTTGCCATTGAATTTATTCATAATTTGTTCAGCATTTTCTTTAACTGTTTGGTCGACATTAAGCAATACTTTCTTAACATTTCCGCCGTTTTCCTGCAAGAAGTTAAAGAAGCCGTTAATACCGTCTTTATATTCTCCGATATTACTGTATTTAGATACGATTTGTTCACTTGTTAATACTTCAACACCTGAACCTGCAGTGAAGTAATTTTTGAATTTATTCCATAAGTTTTTGTTATGATTTTCAGGTTTGACGTTTAAGGCAAATCCTGAAGCATTGGCAAATACATCAGAAAATCCTCTTGATAGAGCTTTAGCTCCGAATAATATAGCTGTAAAGCTTGAAATATCGCGAACAAGGATTTCTTTACGTTCTTTATCGCTTTTTGCATTTATATATCTCGGCGGCAGGCAGAAACCGAACAATAAAGTAAGCATTGCAGGAACTGACATTGATGCACCGTTGAATTCGAAATTCTTTAATATTTTTCCGATGCCGCCGTTTTTCATAGCAGCTTCACCTGTTTTAGAGAAAAGTCCTCCTGTGAAAGCTACATTTTTATCTTTATTTTCTGGAGTTTTTGTGTCTTCTTTCTTCTCATCAGGTTTATTTGCCGCGTTTTCTGCACCTTCATCCACCAGACCTTTTAATCCCGGATCATGTTTAAGGCCCAGATTATATAATTTAGGAATTAAAGTATAGAAACCGACAACAGCAGCCCACATCCCGAGATTTGAAATAACTCTTGTACCTGCTCTGTGAGTATTGAATTTTTTGATATATTCATCAATACTGCCGTTTGCATTTTTTTCAAGATGCTTATTTACCTTTTCTAATGCATCTTTGCTGTAATCAGTCAAACTTTGTACTAATGTTTTAATATTTGTTCCAAGAGGTTTGTCTTTTCCGTTTACATGCATAATTACAGCCAGCTCATTGCTGGAAGGTGCAGCATGTTGTTTACGAATCTGCATATATTTATTAACAATATTTTCTAATAGTTTTTTTGCTCCATCTTTATCTTTATTAGCGCGTTTAGTTTCAACTTCTACAAGTTTATCTGCAATTGACTGCGCTGTTTGTTTTAGCTCATCTCCTGTAAGATTTTTATCTGTAGAATGATGAAGAACATTTTCAAAAACTTGAGCATAATATCCCTTTTTGAAAGCTGCAGCATCTTTAAGCTGCTCGGGATTTTTAGAGGCATATTCCGCAAAGTTTTGACCTAAAGCTTCAATATGACTTACATGAACGTTATTAGCAGTTCCCGATGTTTTCTTCAAAATGGCGAGAATTCCCATCGGTATTAAGAATGCGCTCGGACCGCTTAATATTTCACGAATGCCTTCGCGTCTCGCAAATTCCCAGTTTAAAGGACCTGTCTTTTTACCGTTTTCATCCTGCTTTCTGTTTCGGTTCAACCCTTCGTAAATTCTCGGGGCAACCATACCGATACCGTCTTGAGCAATAAATGATGCCGCAAACCCGCCTTGATCAATTGCATCCATTAAGGTTACAACAGGGTTAAAACTTCCTGTAAAAGATTGCTGATTGTTTAATTTTTGACGGTCATTAAGACTGTTGTGTTTGGTAACACTTGTTGATGAATTTATTGCTTTTACTGACATGTCCCTACTTTAAATTTTCATAACTACACATATATTTAAAAAACTTGTCTTTTACACTTATTGCTTTTTTGTGAGTGAATTTTTAAGAAAATTAACAATTAACAAAAGGTCATAAATGTATTAAGTGTATTCATTATACTTAATATTGTTTAAAGTTGCAAGTTTTTTACTACAAATATAATAATAATTTTACAAATTTGTAATAAACTCTAATGATAGATAAAAAATCACCCGATTGTCTATAAAATTGACACTAATTTTTGTCCGATATAAACTTTTTTTATGGAAATTAATATAATCGGTGCCGGTTTGGCTGGATCAGAGGCTGCTTTACAGCTTTCAAAAAGAGGATTAAAAGTAAATTTGTATGAAATGCGTCCTGAAAAAAATACAGGAGCACATAAAACTGATAAGTTTGCGGAATTTGTTTGTTCAAACAGTTTAGGGGCGTCGGATTGTTCGAATGCTTCCGGGCTGCTTAAAAAAGAAATGGAATTTCTCGGAGGCGAGTTAATTAAAATTGCCCGTGAATGCGCTGTCCCTGCAGGCAATGCTCTTGCGATTGACAGGGAGCTTTTTTCGGAAACCGTAACAAAAAAAATTCAGACAGATGAAAACATAAATATTATAAAAGAAGAAGTAAAAAAAATCCCCGAAGGATATACTATAATGGCTTCCGGTCCTTTGACTTCGGAAAACCTTTCTGTTTCTATAAAAGAATTCACACAGAGTGAGCATTTACATTTTTTTGATGCTATAGCACCTATTGTGGAAAAAGACAGTATAAATTTTGACAAAGCTTTTTGGGCAAGCAGATACGATAAAGGTAAGGCATCATATATAAATTGTCCTATGAATAAAGAAGAATATGAGAATTTTTATAATATTCTGATAAATGCTCCTAAAATAGAATTAAAAGAATTTGAAAAAAATGCAAAATTCTTTGAAAGTTGTTTGCCTATTGAAGTTCTGGCTTCGCGCGGAGTTGATACATTAAGATTTGGACCTATGAAACCTGTAGGGCTTGTTGATAAAAGAACAGGTGAAAAAAATTATGCGGTTGTTCAGCTTCGTCAGGATAACTCTGCAAAAACATTATTTAATTTAGTAGGTTTTCAGACAAACTTAAAATGGGGTGCTCAAAAAGAGTTGCTGCAAGCTATTCCCGGTTTAGAAAATGTCAATATTGTAAGATATGGCGTAATGCATAGAAACACGTTTATAAATTCCCCAAAGATTTTGAATGCTTCTTTGCAAACAAGAAAACGTAAAGATTTATTTTTTGCAGGTCAGCTTACGGGAACTGAAGGCTATACTGAATCAATCGCAACAGGCATGCTGGCAGGGATAAATATGGCAAGGTTAATTAACGGAGAAGATTTGTTAATACTCCCTAAAGAAACAATGCTTGGCGCATTGACACAGTATATAAGCGACGAAAATCATGAAAAATTTCAACCGATAAATTCAAATTGGGGAATTGTTTCTCCTGTAGAGCTTCCTAAGAAGGAAAGAAAAAATAAAAAATTAAAAGCTGAACTTATTTCACAACGTTCTATTGAATATTTAACTAAAATACGTTAAAATAAATATAGTCAAGAAATTAGCAGCCAGCGTAACCGCTGTACCCGCCACATTCGGGTAAGTATAAATATTGCCAATAAAAGAAAGGAGCAATTATGAAAAAATTATTTAATTTCGTCACGCGGGGGGGGGGCGTACTTTAAGCTCCAATAAAGGTTTTACCCTCGCAGAAGTTTTGGTAACTCTGGGTATAATCGGTGTAGTATCCGCAATGACGGTTCCTACATTAATGCAAAATCATCAGCGTAAGACTTATGTTACACAGTTGCATAAAGTGTATAATGAGTTGCAGCAGGCACTTATGCAATATCAGAACGATAAAAATGCCGTAAATTTAACAGAAGCCGGGCTAAATTCCGAAGCTGCCTGTAATGAGTTCGTAAGTTCATATTTTAAAACTATTCAAACTTGTGAAAATGCATTAACTCCTTGTTTTGAAGATGCAGCTTCATATAAAACTTTAAATGGCGGGAAACCTACTACTAATTTTCATGTTTCAACTTCATACGTTATAGCAAGCGGAGCTTCGGGTCGGTTCTGGTATACTCCTTCCGGGGATAAGGTAGGCAATTTTATAGTCGATATAAACGGAAAAGCAGGACCTAATATTTTTGGTCGTGATGTATTTAATATAGCAGTATTTAAAAACGGATTGCTAGATGACGGAGCCGGAACATCTGCGCCTTTAACAAAAGAGGAAAGAGAAAATCTCTATTCAAGTTCATGTAAATCAGATCTATACGGTTGTTTCGGTAAAATTTTAAATGATAATTGGGAAATGAGTTATTAAGCTTTTGTATCAAGCTTCGCAGTCTGCTGTGCTTCTTTCGCCTTTTTGTCCTCAAGTCCTAAAAATCTGAGTGCAGGGTGAATGAAAGCATGGCTTACCTGCGGCGCAAGAATTGCCAAGCCAAGAACCGATCCGATAATATTGCTTAATTCAACGGCACCTTTTACATAGGCAAACTTTTCGGGTTTTTCTTTATTAAGTTCTGCCAGTAATGTACCGTTATACTTGTCTTTAATTTTAGTTTTATCTGTAAGCTTTTCTTTTTCAAGAGTTTTAAGTCTGTTGTTTAAGGAAGGATTATCTGCAAGTTTTCTGTAATGCATGTATTCTTTTACGTCTTTGAAATGTTCAAATCCTTCAGTATTTTTAAATATGTGATTTTTGGCAATTTTAAATCCGCCTTTTTTAAATACCGGTACGATTAAAGCCATATATACAGCCAGACATGTTGCCTGATACAGAAATTCTTTAGCTGCAGCATACTGTTTTGTGTCAGAATCAATATCTTTATCTATTAATATAAATCCGGGTCTGCCGATTGATTTTAAAGTTGTTTCAATCGCAACAGACTGTGTTGTGTTTTGTGCTATATTTGCAAGCTGTGAGCTTGTTACCAGACTTTTTACCGCTCCTATCATAATCCGCCTACCCTCAGACCGATTTGAGGTCTGCTTGTAAATGTACTCATTCTCGGATAAGTATTAAGTTTTGCCGTTTGCGCATTTAATTGTGCAGGCGGTATAACAGTTGGAGTATCCGGTTGTTTAACATTTTTGTCATGGCTCTTAGGAGCTTTTAAGCCCATTTTATCCATAATAGGTTTTATTGCTGCCGAACATAATGCAGGAATTACAAATAAAGCGGCCGTACAAACGCCTATAAACATAAGATTTTTTTCTGCTCTGCCTGCTAGTGCCGCATCACTGTTAAAAGCTTTTTTTGCAAATTTCCCTGCAATCTCTCCGCATGCCCAGTATGCGGGAATTGCAATTACTTCTGTCAAGCCTTCCCTTAATGCTGTATATTTTTTAGTTTCCGGATTTTCGGTCTTATCCATCATTGTAAACATCGGGCGGCAAATACCTTTAACAGCCGCAATTGCCATTACGACATAAGTTGGTTTGTTATTTTCGCCCAGTGATTTACAAGTCTTTTTTATTAACTCTGTTAATGCCATGATTTTTTCCGGTTAATTTAAAAATCAAAAAAAATATTTTTTGCTAGTGTTTTTAACATATGTTATAATATTACGAAGAAATTTTTTTATCAAATGAACTTTTTTGTTTTGTTATCGTTATATTAGTATAGAGGTAAAAAAATGGTAAAAAAATGTACTAAATATGAAGCATTATTTACTTTCGGTAACGATGAAAATCTGAAAAAACATGTTGAAACATGTCAGGATTGTGCTCAAGAACAATTGTTAATGGATAAGGTTTCAGATTTACTTGATGAAGTCAAACCTTATTATAGAAATCAGAGGAAAAAAGCCGCGAGATTAAAAATGGCTTGTGCAGTATTTGCAATTTTATTCAGCGGAACTGCTTTAGGTGTAGTAAACTTAAACTCTGATGTTTCGGATATTATTAAGTACGGAACAACACTGAGTGCGGATGATTACGGATTTCCCGTTGATTCGTACGGGTTATTAATGGTGGAATAATTAATGGATTTTAAACAGCTTATAAGAAGCAATCAAAATAATGTAAGAAGTATTATAAGACTTATTACAAAAGAAACAAATGAAGATTTAGAGCAAGAAGTGTATGTGAAGGTTTTGAAAAATGCGGACAAATACAAAGAACAAGGCGCGTTTAAAAGCTGGATAAATACAATTGCAAAAAATGTTTCAAAAGATTATTTGAAATCGGTTCAAAAAAGAAATCAGGGTTATTTGACTTCTGACGAAGAAATAATCAATTCTCTAAAAGATAAAAAAGAATCTCCCGAACTTAAATTAATAAGTAATGACAGGCAAAAGAGAATATTAGATGCCGTAAATTCTCTGAAACCAAAATTTAAACAAACCGTAATGTTATGCGAAATATACGGCTATTCATATGAAGATGCCGCATATAAACTAAAATGTCCCGTCGGGACGATAAAATCAAGATTATACAATGCAAAAAAAGAATTAGCAGTTTTGCTTAAGGATTTACTATAAAAAAAAGAAAGGATTATGAGTTATGTTGAAAAAATCTCTAATTATGGCTAGTGTACTGGTATTTGCTTCAACTGCAATGTGCTATGCGGAAGAAAATGCGGCTCAAAAAGCTGTTGAACCGGCAGCGCCTGCTGTAGCTGCACCGGCTGTCCCTCATTGCAAAAAGCCTCCGATGAACCCTGAATTTAAAAAACGTCAGGAAGCTTTTGAAAAACGCCTGAAATTAACAGACGAACAAAAAGCCAAGGCAGAACAAATCCGCCAAAAAGGTCATGAACAAATGAAGCCGATTATGGAGAAATTAAAAGAAAAACGTATGGAAGCAGATGCTGTGAAACGTTCCAGAATGGCAGTCGAAATGCAGCAGGAAAAACTTGCAGAACTTCATAAAGAAATCAGAGCTTTGAAACGTGCGGCACATGAGCTACGTATGCAAAACATGCAGGAATTTGAAGCAATTCTTACTAAAAAACAATTAAAAGAATTAAGAAAAATGAAAGAAGAGGGCCGCAAAAATTTTGAAAAAAGACATAAAAAAGGCGGACATCCGCATTTTGACGGACCGCGTCCAGGATTTGGCCCGGAAGGTCCCGGTCCCAGACCTGAAGGCCCGTTTCCCGAACCTCCGGCTCCGGCTTCTAAATAGTTAAATTGAAAGGGTTGATTTTTAATCAGCCCTTTTATAATATTAAAATGGGAGTTGTTAAATGGAAATAGCTGAAAATATTTTAAACTTAATAGGCAGAACGCCGCTTGTAAAAATAAACAAACTGAATGAAGACGGATTTGCTACGGTTGCAGCAAAATTGGAAAGTTTTAATCCGGGAGGGTCAATAAAAGACCGCCCCGCATTGAACATGATTGAAGATGCTGAAAAAAAAGGACTTTTAACTCCGGGTGCCGTTGTCATTGAACCTACAAGCGGGAATACCGGTATAGGTCTTGCCATGGTTTGTGCCGTTAAAGGGTATAAGATGATTCTGACAATGCCCGAAACAATGAGTTTGGAACGCAGAAAACTGCTGCAGGCTTTTGGTGCCGAACTTGTTTTGACTGAAGGTGGCAAAGGTATGAAGGGCGCAGTTGACAAAGCTATGGAACTAAAAGAGCAAATTCCTGATTCTTTTATTCCTATGCAGTTTAATAATCCGTCTAACCCTGAAATCCATGAAAAAACAACTGCCGAAGAAATCTGGAATGATACTGACGGTAAAGTTGATATTGTTATTGCAGGTGTTGGCACAGGAGGTACAATTTCAGGAATAGGAAAAAGATTAAAGGAAAAAAATCCTAATATAAAAATTATAGCGGTTGAGCCGTTTCGCTCTCAGGTTTTAGCCGGTAAAGCGGCAGGCTCCCATGCTATTCAGGGAATAGGTGCTAATTTTATTCCGAGAAATTTTAAAAGAGAATTTGTTGATATAATTTATCCTGTAGGTGATATTGATGCAGTAGAAACTGCAAGAAAACTTGCTTCTCATGAGGGAATATTATGCGGAATTTCATCGGGAGCAGCGATGTTTGCATCACTGGAATTTTCTAAAATGCGTGATAACGAAAATAAATTAATTGTTCCGATTTTACCCGACACCGGAGAGAGATATTTATCAAGCGTTTTATTTAGTTAACTTTTGTAACGAAATTAGCTTTCCTTGAAATTGCCCCTTTGTACTTCCGTTTATATTAATATAACGTAATTTAGAGGAGCTTTATGGTAAGTATTAACATTGGTGCAGGACAGGGCGTAACACAAGCTATTGCTTCAAAACTCGGTTTATCAAAAGATGATTTGAAAAAGATCAATCTTTCAACATGGCAGAATGTTATGACTGAAGTTTCCAATGCTCAATCTCAGATTGATAAGCATAATGCTTCAAATAATGGTGATAAACAAAAAAGTATATTTACAGGCGGGCGCGATGTTAAAACCATAAATCAGCAATCAAACTGGAAAAGTAACTTTGTCGTTCAACAGGGTACTGTTGAAATTAATGATTCTACATGGAATAAAATTGTCCAAATGCTGACAGGTAAATCAGCAGAACCTAAACCGAATGCAGACCCTTCGCCTTCTCCTTTGGATGCCAAACCACAGCCGCTCGGGGGGGGGGCAGATATCCCCGATACCATAGAGCTGCCTGATGCCGCAAAAAGGGCTGCAACAGAAAGTATGGTTGACAATCTCGGCGGCAAAATAATAGAACGTTCTGTTAATGGTGAAAAACAAGATATTGCTGTAGTTGAAATTAACGGACAAAAAGTCAGAAGAGAAATAAATGAGGACGGAACTCTCGGAGACACATTAGCCGCAACTAAAACTTTCGGAAAAAATAAATATATTTCAGGAGATTTCCCTCCTGAAACAAAAGTTTTGGAACGTGAAGTCAACGGTAAAAAGTCTCAAATCGGTATCTATGAAGATGAAAACGGTAATAAAGTAAGAAAACTTGTAGTTACTGATGAGCAAACAGGAAAAACAACTTTAGGTGAAAATTTGGTTACCGTTTCTACAATGGGTAAAAACAAATATGTAACTGAAAGCAAGTTTAATGCAGATGTAAAAACAATGCTGGGTCTTGGTGAAAATGATGAAATCCCTGCAGATTTAAAGGCAGAATACGTTACTATCGGAGGAGAATCCTCAATAGTTATTAAAAAAGACGGTAAAGTTATGGATTCATCACAATTAAGAGCATATATGGCAGAATATAAGGCAAATGATAATATTACATTGGCAAAAAACAACGGTTACACATTAAATAATATAATGTACAATGGTGAACAAATTCCTGTTTATCAGAAAGACGGAAAGACTTATTTTGCTGACTCAGCAACATTTAAAATCGGAGAAGAATTCATCCCCGACGATGCATCGGGGGGGGGGCACTAAAAGCTGATAACAAAGGTATTTCCAAAACACAAGAGCCGATAAATGAGGTAAAACTTTCACAAAATACCAGCGATAATATTGCAGAAGCTTCTGAACAGCAGCCTGCTGATCAGGTATTGGCGGATATTAAATCTTTGAAAACAGGGCAATCTTATACGTTTACAAAGGCTAATACAAGTTTGGAGGTTATTGACGGAAGTCTTCAAAATATTGAATACTCAATTGGATACATAGCGTCTAAAGATGCTAACGGTAATATAACAGTAAAAAATCAAAATAATGGTGATATTTCCGTATATAACAGTAACGGAGAACCGATTTTATCTGAAACCGACAATGGGTTATTTGGGCAAAGATGCAATTTTGGCAAAATTCGTACTTATGATGACTATCTGAATAATGTTCAAACGTTGGACTTGTCTGAAGCAGATTTTAATTATTCCGGCGGCATAAATGAGTTTTTATCAGAAGTTTCTAAGCAGGATGGTGCTGCTGTTTACAATTCAAACGGAAATCTTTTATTCTCCTGTGAAAGAGGCGGATATGATGAATCTGATATTTTTAAAGGAGATAATGGCCAAAACTTAACAAAAAAGCAAGTTGAAGATTTAATTAGAAATAATAAACTTTCGAAAATAGAAATAAAAGATGCATTTGACCTTAGATATGTTCAAGAATACCACACTTTGGTACAGGATATCAAAAGTCCCTTTTAATAAAACGGTCAGGTAAATTTTTTACCTGACCGTTTTACAATAATAAAAAAAAGCAGATTACATCATTCCGCCCATACCGCCCATTCCTGCGGGCATTGCAGGTTCAGGTTTTTCTTCCGGAATGTCTACTATAGCAGCTTCTGTTGTCAATAACATTGAACCTACTGATGCTGCATTTTGTAATGCTGATCTTGTAACTTTTGCAGGATCTACGATACCTGATTTAAACATATCAACATATTCATCATTTAATGCATCATAACCGTAAGCTGCTTCGTGAGATGTCACTGTATCAACAACTACATCGGCTTTAGCTCCTGCATTGTGAGCAATTGCTCTTAAAGGAACATCCAGAGCTGCTGTCAAAATTTTAAAGCCGATTTTTTCATCATCAGATGAGAAGTTTGTTGAGTCTACAAGTTTAGAAAGTTTTTGTTGAACTCTTACCAATGCAACGCCGCCGCCAGGTACAATACCTTCTTCGTTAGCCGCTCTTGTTGCATTAAGTGCATCTTCAATTCTTAATTTTCTTTCTTTTAATTCAACTTCAGATGCTGCACCCACTTCGATTACCGCAACGCCGCCTGAAAGTTTTGCAACACGTTCTTGTAATTTTTCTTTATCGTATTCACTGTCAGAAGCTTCAATTTGTTTTCTGATTAAACGAACTCTGTCCTGAACTGCTTGTTTTGTTTCATCGCCTACAACAATAGTTGTTTCATCTTTAGTTACGGTAACGCGTTTTGCTTTACCTAACATTTGAGTTGTAACATTTTCAAGCTTGATGCCTAATTCTTCTGTAAACATTTCTCCGCCTGTAAGAATTGCAATATCTTCTAACATTGCTTTTCTTCTGTCGCCAAATCCCGGAGCTTTAACGGCAACTGCTCTTAAAACTTTTCTCATTGTATTAACAACCAGAGTTGCAAGAGCTTCTCCTTCAACATCTTCTGCGATTAACAATAAAGATTTGCCGTCGCGTGCAACCTGTTCCAAAAGAGGAACCATATCTGATATAAGGTTAATTTTCTTGTTGCAGCAGAATACATAAGCATCATCCAATACAGCTTCCATTCTTTCCGCATCTGTTACAAAGTAAGGTGATAAGTAACCTTTGTCGAATTGCATACCTTCTACAACTTTTAAGTTAGTTCCGAAAGATTTGCTTTCTTCAACAGTAATAACACCGTCGTGGCCGACTTTTTCCATTGCTTCTGCAATAAGTTCGCCGATTTCTTTATTGTTGCCTGCTGAAATTGCTGCAACTTGCGCAATTTCTTCTTTTGTATTAACAGGTCTTGACATATCTTTGATTTCTTTTACAGAAACTTCTACGGCTTTGTCAATACCGCGTTTCATAGACATCGGGTTTGCACCTGCTGTTAAGTTTTTCAAGCCTTCTCTGACAATTGCTTGAGCTAAAACTGATGCTGTTGTTGTACCGTCACCTGCAACATCATTTGTTTTTGATGATACTTCTTTTAATAATTGAGCTCCTGCATTTTCAAGACCGTCTTTAAGCTCAATTTCTTTAGCAATAGTAACACCATCGTTAACTATTTGAGGAGCTCCGTATTTTTTTTCTAAAATAACGTTTCTTCCTTTTGGTCCTAATGTAACTTTAACAGCATCTGCTACTGCATCTATACCTTTAAGAAGTGATTTTCTTGCTTCTTCATTAAATACTATACGTTTTGCCATTTTCTATTTCTCCTATATAAAAATTACTCAATAATTGCCAATGCATCTTTGATTGATAAAATTTTATATTCTACACCGTCCATTTTAATATCTGTTCCAGCATATTTAGCATAAAGAACAGTATCGCTAACTTTAACATCCATAGGTTCTCTTTCGCCTTTATCGTTAAGTTTTCCGAGGCCTACAGCTACAACTTCACCTTTTTGAGGCTTTTCTTTAGCACTGTCGGGAATAAAAATTCCGCCTGAAGTTTGTTCCGTATCTTCGATAACTTTAATAACAATTCTGTCACCTAATGGTTTTAACATAATATAATCCCCTTTCTTCTACTAAACTTTATTACAATTATATTTATATACCGAATTTTAAAGAAAATTAATTTCCTTAAGAAAAAATTAATTTTTCAATTGAAATTATACTAAAAAATTGGTATAATCTTATATAGTTAAGAAAGGAGCGATAATGAAAAATTTATTTAATTCATCAACGCGGGGGGGGGGCGTACTTTAAGCTCCTATAAAGGATTTACCCTCGCAGAAGTGCTGGTAACATTAGGAATAATCGGTGTAGTATCTGCAATGACTGTTCCAACATTGATGCAAAATCATCAGCGTAAGACTTATGTAACCCAGTTACATAAAGTGTATAACGAATTTCAACAGGCTGCTGTTATGTATCAAAATGATAAGAATGCCGTAAACTTAACAGAAGCCGGTTTAAATTCTCAGGATAAAGTTTATGAATTTATAAACACCTATTTTAAAGTTGTAAAATCTTGTGATAATTTTAATGAGTGCTTTGCGGAAGCTGACACTTACAAAAACTTAAACGGTTCATCAACAAAAGGGTTTGATGAAACTACAAAGACATTTGTATTAAGCAGTGGTGCGGCAATAAGACCATGGTATACAAAGAAAGGTGACAGCCTTATTAATATAATGGTAGATGTTAACGGCAGACAGGGTCCGAATATTGAAGGCAGGGATATGTTTTTAATGTGTCTTTATAATAACGGTGTTATAGATGACACATCTTCATCTGCACCCTTGTCAACAGATGAACGTGATAAGTTATTTACAGGTACATGTTTAAAATCTTCAAGCGGTATCGGCGGCTGTTTCGGAAAAATCCTGAACGATAACTGGGAAATGACCTATTAATCAGAACTTGAAAAAAAGTAAAAAGACGTTTATAATTAAAATGTTATAAACGTCTTTATTGAAAGGAGCAATTATGAAAAAATTATTTAATTGAGCAACTCGGGGGGGGGGCACACTTTAGGCTCAGCTCCTGCCTTTACACTTGCGGAAGTCCTTGTAACATTGGGTATTATTGGTGTAGTTTCTGCAATGACCGTACCGACATTGATGCAAAATCATCAGCGTAAAACCTATGTAACACAGCTGCATAAGTTTTATACTGAGCTTAGTCAAGCTTTAATCCGTTATCAGACTGATAAAAATGCTGTTAATATAAAAGAAGCAGGTTTTACTAGTGATGATAATGTTTATCAATTTATGAAAGATTATTTTAAAATAGTTCAGGACTGCGGTACAGACAGAACTCCCTGTTTCCCTGATGAATACAAGAAAATATCAGGTATAACAACAAAACAAGGCTGGGTATCGAAGCGTCATTTTGTTCTGGCAAGCGGTGCTTCCATTGGTACATTTTATAGAGGCGATCAAGACAGCTTAATATGTGAATTCTGGATTGATATTAACGGGAATAAAGGTCCTAATGTTGTCGGCAGAGATTTATTTGTATTATATCTTTACGAAGACGGAACTATTGATGATTTTATTACTACATCCAAATGTGCAAGTGTGCCCTTAACCGAAGAATGTCGTGAATATAATTATACTCAATATTGTCTATCAGATAAGGCCGCAAACCTTCATGGATGTTTTGGGAAACTTTTAAATGACAACTGGGAAATGAATTACTAAGATAATATAAGTTTATAGCCTTGTAAGGTTATAAACTTATATTTTGTTTATGTTATTCTGAAACTATGAAACGGGTTATTTATGTTATCTTAGTTTTGTTGATTGTTTTGGGACTTGGAAAGGCTTGTATAAGGGCTGATGTGGCAGAGTTTCAAAAACCTGTATTACGCCCGAAAACAGAAGTTACCGATGCAAATTATCCGCTTGAAAAGAATGTAACAATAAACGGTGTTGATTATTTGCAGTCTCAGGCGCCTATAGGAAAGTTCGGAGGAACTTTTGTTTCTTCTACAATAGGAGAAGGTCCTAAAACTTTTAATCCGTTCAACTCGAAAGATAATATTTCGTCGCAGATGTCTGAAATTATGTATGACGGATTAGTTACTACAGATCCAGTAACAGGTGACACTATTCCGAAACTTGCAAAGTCTTTTACTGTTAACGGCAGAGAATACCTTATAAATTTAAGGCACGGTTTAAAATGGTCAGACGGTGAACCTATTACGGCTGACGATGTTGTATTTACCTGGCAGAACATTATATTGGATGGTTTCGGAAATACTTCTATCAGGGATTCCATTGTAATTGACGGTAAACTCCCGACTGTCGAGAAAATTGATGATTATAAGGTGAGATTTATTACACCTCAGCCGTTTGCCCCGTTTCTGAGGATGCTTGCTTCTCCTATTGCGCCCAAACATGTTTTCGAACCTGCGGTAAAACGAGGGAAAGCATATTTTGAAGGCTTTTTGTCAACAAATACAAATCCTAAAGATTTTGTGACTTCGGGAGCATTCAGGCTTAAAGAATATGTGCCGGCACAAAGGGTTGTGTTTGAAAGAAATCCGGATTATTACGTAATTAATAAAGACGATAAAAAACTTCCGTATTTGGATAAACTCGTTTATTTAATCGTAGGTGATATAAATAACCAGGTATTGAAGTTTGAAGGCGGAGAACTGGACGAAATCAGCTTGCAGGGTGCAAATGTCGCCCGTTTTAAAGAAATGGAAAAACATGGTGATTTTACTGTTTATAATATAGGTCCCGACACGGGCACTATGTATATTGCGATGAACATGAACAACCGCAAAAACGATAAGGGTAAATATTATGTTGACCCTAAAAAACAGTTGTGGTTTCAGGATAAAAATTTCAGAAAAGCGGTTGATTATGCTATAGACCGTAAAAATATGGTGTTTAATATTGCAAACGGGCTTGCTGAACCCCTTTATACCCCTGAAACTCTTAATTCAATATTTTTAAATAAAGAGCTTAAAGGTTATGATAAAGATATTGAAAAAGCAAAAGAATTACTTAAAAAATCAGGCTTTTATCGGGACAAAGCCGGACATTTAAGAGATAAATCCGGGAATCATGTTGAATTTGATTTATATACAAATGCAGGCAATACAGAGCGTGAAGCAATCGGGGTTATGGTAAAACAAGACCTTGAAGATTTAGGAATGAAGATAAATTTCAAACCTATTGAATTTAATTCTCTGGTAAATAAGCTTATGGCAACTCTTGATTGGGATATGGTTATAATGGGTTTCACAGGATCGCCTCTGGAACCTAACGGCGGCAAAAATGTCTGGCTTTCTGACGGAACTTTGCATATCTTTAACCAGCGGCTTGAAAAAGACTTGAACAGCAGACGATATCCTTTTGAAACGCGTTTGGATTATCTTTATACACAGGGTGCTCTGGCAACAAAGTTTGAGGACAGAAAAAAGTTTTATGACGAATATCAGGCAATCGTTTATGACGAGAAGCCTATGATATATATTTATTCCCCGATAAGAATTGTTGCTTTAAGAAATAAATTTAAAAATATATATCCGACAAGCCTTGGCGGGGTTACGCATAACATTGAGGAGATATTCATAGAGTAATGCAAATTCTAATATATATATTAAAACGAATACTTCAAACAATACCATTGCTTATAATCGTTTCACTGATAAGCTTTTTTATAATACGGCTGTCGCCTGTTGATCCGCTTGCTGAATTAAGACTTAATCCTTCAGTATCAAAGGAAACATTGCAAAAAGAAACCGAACGTCTCGGACTTGATAAACCTATAATTGTTCAATATGGGAAATGGGCAAAATCTTTTATAAAAGGAGATTTAGGCGTAACTTCAAACGGCGAGCAAGTTAGTACAAAATTAAAAGAACGTATTCCGAATACTCTGTTATTAACAGTTATTGTAATATTTTTATCTTGGATTGTTGGTGTACCGTTAGGAATTCTTGCAGCTGTGTATTGGAAAACTCCTTTTGACAGGATTTTGACGGTGCTGACAAGTATCGGTATGGCAATCCCTTCATTTTTCTTTGCGGTTTTACTTTTAATCTTTGCCGTTAAAACAGGCTGGTTCCCTGTAGGCGGGCTTACAAGCTCAAGTTTTTTAGAAATGACATTTCCGCAGAAAGTTTGGGATATTACGCACCACCTTATTTTGCCTGTAACCGTATTGTTTACTCTTTCTCTTGCAGGGCTTCAAAGACAGATGAGAGGAAACCTTCTTGATGTTTTGGACAGTGATTATGTGAAATTCGCAAGAGCAAAAGGTTTGAGTGAGTTTAAAGTTATATTTAAGCATGCTTTACGTAATGCGGTTAATCCCCTTATAACTCTTTTGGGGTTTGAGTTTGCAGGGCTTTTAAGCGGTGCAGCGCTTACGGAATATGTTTTTCAATATCCGGGGCTAGGTCGTTTAATTTTGGAAGCTGTTTTGAAATCTGACATAAACCTTGTTATGGCATCATTAATGATGGGAGCCGTAATGCTTATTTTAGGCAACTTAATAGCGGATATTCTGCTTATAATTACAGATCCGCGTATAAGAGAAGGGAGCCGTGCATGATTAAGGATTTATTAAAACAGTTATGGAAAGATAAATTTGCAAGAATTGCGCTTATAGTGCTCGGCATAATATATTTTGCATTGTTTTTTGCGGATTTTATTGCTCCTTATACAAAAGATTTTTCAGACAGAACAATGGCTTACGTGCCGCCTTCTAAAATTTTCACGATTGATGAAAACGGAAAATTGTCAAAACCTTATACTTATAACTACAAAAGGGAATTTGACAGTGAAGATTTAAAAATAATTTATACATTAGACAGAAGTAAAAAACATTACATAAAATTCTTCTCACAGGGGCAGCCTTATAAATTTCTGGGTTTAATCCCTATGAAACGCCATCTTGTAACAACTGACAGAGAAGGACGCTTATTCCTTTTAGGAACTGACATTAACGGCCGCGACGTATTTTCAAGAATACTATTCGGCGGAAGAATTTCAATGACAATCGGATTTCTTGCTTTGTTTGTACTTTTCCCTATAGGTCTTTTATACGGCGGAATTGCGGGGTATTTCGGCGGAAAAACCGATATGATTATGATGAGATTTGCGGAAGCTGTTATGTCAATCCCGAGTTTTTATCTTTTGATTATTCTTGCATCAATTTTGCCTTCAGGCATGACAAGCGTGCAGAGGTTTATGCTGATTGTTATAATCCTTGCTTTAATTGGCTGGGCAGGATTTGCACGTGTTGTCAGGGGGATGGTTTTATCCATAAAAAATCAGGAATATGTTCAGGCTGCAAAGTCAATCGGGGCATCAAGATTAAGAATTATCGTGAAACATATTTTACCTCAGACGACAAGTTTTGTTATTGTCGCAATGACTTTATCTGTGCCTTCATATATTTTATCGGAATCGGGTCTAAGTTTTTTAGGGCTTGGTATTCAGCAGCCTGATGCAAGCTGGGGTAACATGCTGAAAGAAGCGCAGGAATATACTAATATAATTTATCGTCCATGGCTTTTAACTCCCGGATTTTTAATTTTTATTGCCGTATTGGCATTTAACCTGATTGGTGATACAATAAGAGATGTGTTGGATCCGAAAAGTAAGGTTCGTTGATGGAAACTTTTAACCAAATCTTTGATATCAGTTTAGTTATAAGAGTATTATCATCTGTTCTTCTTGGCTTTGCCATAGGGCTTGAGCGTGAAATGACAAACAAGTATGCGGGTTTGAGAACTAATATTCTTGTTTGCCTTGGAGCATGTTTATTTACAATAATTTCAATATACGGCTTTCCCGAGGTTTCTGTTACGGGGGATGAACTCGGAACACGTGATACTGCTCGTGTTGCGGCACAGGTTGTTACAGGTATCGGTTTTATCGGCGGCGGAACAGTACTTCGTCATGGGGCAACGGTTTTCGGTCTTACTACAGCTGCAACCCTTTGGGTTTCTGCAAGTATAGGTATGGCTTGCGGAGCGGGAATGTATGGACTTGCAATTACTGCAACGGTTCTTTCAATTCTTGTTCTTGTTTCTGTAAGACTTTTCGAGAAAAATGTTCTTGTTTCCAGTACAAAAAATACAAGACGTTTGAAGATGAGTATTTCTTGCCTTAACGAAAATTCAAGTGCAATTTACGATTATATTATTGAAAACAGCAAACACTTAAGAGAAATTTCAAGAAAATTAAATAAACAGGATGATAACTTGACTAAAATAGTTGTAATTCTTGATTTTGTCGGTCGTCATCCTATTCAGGATTTGTATAAAAATTACCAGAAACTTGAAGGTATTGAATCAATATCAATTCAGGAATTTAACGAATAGGGAGCGTAGCAGCTCCACCCGTCAATTTTTATTAATCTTGAAGTTTTTGAAGGATTTCTTCTTCTTTAATTTCAGGTCCGCGCATATTTTGTTTCATTTTATATGTAAGATATTCTTCACTGTTTGTTTTGAGCATATTTTTATTTCTCAGGAAGTTCATTGCTTCTTTCCACGACATACGGAGTAAATTTTTACTTTCCTGAATTGTATTTGCACTTTGAAGTTTTATGCCTATTTCTGCCATATCTTTAGCAGCACTTGTAATTGCAGCCGCCATTTCAGCTTTAGATGAGTCATCCCAGTTTTTGTCACCGTATTTTTTCTCAAAGAATGATTCAAGTAAATCTTCAAAGGAGTTTTTAGCGGAAACTTTAGCTTTATTTAAATTTAACTGGGTATTATTAGGTATAATATTGTATTTTCTTAAGATGTTATCTGATAAAGCAAAGAATGTATCCATATTCATTGAATTAATTTTTGTTTTGTTATCAAAGAAGAATGTTTTTAATTCTTTTTCTACCTTTTGAATAGCTTCTTCTTTTGAAAGTCCTTGAGGTAAAATTGCATCTTGCAGTACAATATCTGCTAAATCTTTAGTATTTCCGTTTTTAATAAATCCGACAATTTTTAAAGAATTCATTGTTTGTTCTTTTGTCAGTTTTATTGTATTACCGGTATCAATTAGGGTCAGTAACTTTCCTTTTCCTGATTTAAGAGCTTGAAGATTTATGAAAATGTTACCCGGATGAATGTCTGCGTGGATAACTTTTCCGTTTTTATCAACTCTAGAAAACTGTTCTACCTGCAAATCAATATATGTTTTGAGCAGCTTTTTAATTTGCGAAGATGTCATCTCAAAGTCTTCAAATTCTGGAGCTCTTGATTTGATTTTTTTCATTTTCTCTTCATATTCTTTTATAGTTCCCTGTACCCACTGACATTCAGGATGTTTTTTTGCGTGTCTTTTATAATACTTTATATTACTTTCGCAATTATAATAATCTACAAGAGTTTTTACGCTTATACCAGGAGCTTTTTCCATTACATATATGCCCGGTTTAGCTTCCATAGGAACTACAACATCTGCGACTTTGCTGTATTTTTTCAATTCTTTTGCAGCGTTCATTTCGTTTATGAAATCAACTTCTTTAGAAATCCCTTCTGCTAAATCATTAATGTTTTTGATTAAGTATTTTTGATTTTCATTTAGTTTATCAGCGGGCGTGTCACCTGTAATAAGTTTAATGAATTTTTCTTTATCCTGTGCAATTTTTTCAGCATTTATACCATTTTTTAGAACTTTAATACAAACTTCTTTTCCTGATTTATCTTTCGCAAGATAAGTTTCGGCAACGGTACCGACACCGAGAAGTTTAGATATCGTATATTCGGAAGAACCCCAGAGTTTGTTAATATGTTCTTGGGCTTCTTCAATTGTTCTTGTTGGCGGGCAATTTTCTCTTAGGGCTTCTGAAATTTTTTCATATTTGTTATATTCACCTGATAGTAAACCTTTATTTTTGATTTGTAAGAATTTAACCGCAAATATATTTTCATCGCTTAAACTATTTATAATTTCATCCATGCCTTTATCTGAATCTAGATTTTTCTGTTTGATTATATTTTGGATAGCTTCTGAATTAAGCATAAAGTCTTCAAGTTCTTGATATGATGATTTTGAAGAAGGAAGATCAGGCAGCTGCAGTTCCTTGCCTTTGAGCTTTTCAACAACTTTATTTAGATTTACATCAAGCACTTTATTGAAATGAGCTTTTTTAACAGTTGGAACTGCAATGGCAGCTGTTGTTAAAATATTTACTGCTGCATTATCTTTGAGCGACTTAGTAAAATCATCTAAAGATTTTTCCCTGTTATCATTTTTGCTTGAAGCATATCTTATTCCTGTTGTTGCCAAAATATATGCGGGCACTCCGATAATTCCGCCTGCTAATGCGGTAACGGGAGCCAGTATTCCGTTTAAGGCACCTGTGGCGAAATTTTTTAAATTAGCTTTTCTTCTGGCTTTACGCGCTTTTTTCTTTTCCGCTTTCAGCTCCTTTTTGTCGGTAAACGCTTTTTTATCAACTTTAAATTCTTTAGAACCAATTCTTTCAATTTTACCGTATATCCATTTTGTAATTCCGCCCGCAACAGCCAGTAAAGGCAGCATAACAAGCATTGTTTTGGATTTTGATTTTAATATATTTTCCGCCTGAATATAACGTTTGTATCTGATATCTTTAGGATTACGATCTTTTTTTATATCTTTTATAAACCCGGGTAATGCATCAAGCTCTATTTGTGCTCTGAAATTTTTAATATATTTGTTTGCAAGAAAATATGATGAAACCGTTACTGCTGCTGAAGCTATATCTCCTGCTGACTGAACGGCATTTTCTTGAGAAACTCTGTATTGAGAAATTTTTTCTTTTACCTTATCTTCTTTAATCTCTCCTTTTTCAAACCTGTCAATTTCTTTTTCTACGGATTTGGTACCCGTACCGAAATTTGTTTTGTTCTTTAGAAAATTATAAAATTTTCCGACAAGTCCGTTATTCTTTTTCTCTTTAATAAATTCGTCCCGAATATTTGAAGTTTTTACGGTTTCTTTGGAAATTGTATCGTTTTGAACAGCATTATTTGATGCCTGTGGAGTAATGTAATATTGGGTTTGTCCTTTTTTATTTATAAAATTATCTATTCCTGACATGCTTTTTCCCTAATATAATAAAGGATAAGCAATAAATTTTTTTGTCTGTTTGTAACGAATTGTAAAAAAAGTTTTAGTCGTCTGAAGTCCTTGTATACTCTTTCATAGGATAGGATAGGATAGGATGCGGTGCGGGAGTAGCAACTTTTTTTGTCTTTTATTTTTTATATCTGTATAGGGAAATTAACAGGAAAAATTAATGGGTCAATTTTTAAATTCAATAAATGAAGTAAGAAAAAATTATACTAAATACGATGAATGGGAACAAAAGCAGGCTGATGAAAGAGCGCAGAAAGAATATTTGGCTGCAAATCTTGAAATCCCCGAAGATAAGCTGGAATTAACAAATAAACGTGCCCAAACAGTAATAAGAGCCACAGAAATTATGGATGCGCGCTCGGAAGATAATTGCGAAAATATGGAGCAGTTAACAGGATTACTTTCTTCAATTCCGATTTTTGCTTTAACTTTTGCACAAATGCCTCTAATCAATTTTACAGAAAAGAAATTAACCTCAAAATATTATGACAAAGTAAAGAAAATAAACGAAGAAATTCAAAAAGGCGGACTTACACGGGATGTCTTAGATGCTAAACTTAAAGAAAAGAGCAGATTACTTGAAAAAGCTTCTAAAATTACTAAAAAAGTAAGGTCAAACGGTCCCTTTGCAGTTATGGGCTTAATGCTCGCTACTGCAGTAGGCATGATTTTGTGGAGTAATTCAAAACAAAAAGAAGCTTCAAGAATAGGCAGATATCAGGCAAAACAAAATGAACTTAAAGGTCTTGAAAGTTTTGTCGTGTATACACCGGAACAAATTGAAAAAGCAAAAGAAATTGCAAAAAATATTCCCGATGAAAAAGAACGTAACAGCATATCTAAAATGATTAAGGAATTAAAAGACGTTGCAAAAGATAAAAAAGCTTATGAAGAGTGGCTTTCTCAGAAAGATCCGAATGAAATCGAAAAGTTAAAGTCCGTAAATCTGACGTCGGGGGGGGGGCAGCTTCAAAGAGCACAGGAAGATAAAGAACTTATTGTTGACGCTGTTAAGGAAATAAATATTAAAGCCGAAGAATACTCGGAAAATGTCGAAAATGCTTTTGACACATTAGGAACTCTTTCATGGCTTATTGCAGCACCTGTAGGATTAGGTATAAATAAAATCCTCAAGGCTTTAAAGGTTAATCCGAAGATAAGGGGTATTGTTTCCGTTGCAACTCCTCTTACAGTTTCTATGACGCTTTCAATGAGCGGTACGGTCGAACAGAAGCAGGCATCCAGAGTAGGCCGTTATAAGGCTCGTAAGGATTTATTGAAAAATCCAGCAAGGTTAATGGCTTTTTCGGAAGACGATATGAAAAAGGCAGAACATATTAAAGCCGAAAAACAAAAACAGGGATTTTTTGAAAAATTAGGCGGCAGTTTTTCATTCCTTGCAGCTTATGTAAAAGATAAAAAAGAATATAATAAATACAGAAAAACAACTCAAAAAGAAAATGAAAAACTTCAAAAAGCATTAAAAGAAATTGATATCACAGAAACTCAAAAAGCAGATGCAAAAGCATTACAGAAAAATGTGTTCAGAGCCTTTGACGAGATTGATGAAATGTCGCAAAGATATTCGGAAGACGTTGAAGCAGGATGTGATATTGCAAAAGAAGTCGGAATGAGTTTATGGAGTATAGGCTCAATGCTTGGTTTGGGATTTCTGGCGGCTTCGGTTATTAAGGGAAAATTCCCTATAACAAAAGTCGGGAATTGGCTGACTAATTTAACTTTTGATGCCAAATCTCCGATTAAATCGGCTGTGAATGATATATATGAAGTTGTAAAAAAATCAGATAAGGTTACAGTTCAAAAATTTCAAAAAGCTCTTGTCAGCGGAAATTTAAAATCCTTCCTTGAATACCCGCAAAATAAAAAGTTAAAAGAAGCTGTTGAACCATTACTTGCAGAGTTGGGCAAAATAGGCAGACAGGGCTTAACCGATGCAGTTGCAGCGGAAAAGAAAAAGGATATTTCATCAATATTTTCAGAGCTTTTCGCAAGTCATTTTAAACAAACAGCATTAGCAAAATGGACAAGAAATATGATTTCACAGTGCACTAAACTCTGGGCTAAATCAAAAGCAGCCAAAGCTGATGTTGAAATTTCGAAAGAAGTACTAGAGCAGCTCGGCATGAACTTCAACTACAAAAATTATAAAACTCTTATTAATACCGGACTTGTTGCAGGGGTGCCTTTACTCGGAACAATCATTGCAATACCTTATGCTTTTAATGCATGGCTTACAAGTATTCAGAAAAAAGCAGGAAAAATAGGTATCATGAAAGCTATGGATAAAATTGATGATCCGAGAGTTTTCGCATCAGAAATTCAGCCGCAAACTGAGCCGCAGCCGTTAAAATTAAATAATCAAGCTGCAAATAGCGGTAACTTATTGGAAAAAGTTAAACAACAGGCAGTATAATTTCAAATTCGGTTTTTTCCGCTGTGGACATGTTAAGTTTTAAAATCCCGTTTTGTGCTTTCAGATTATTTGCGCAAATATGAAGTCCAAGACCGCTTCCTGTTGGTTTTGTCGTAAACCCTTCTTCAAAAATTTCTGCTTGTTTTTCTTTTGAAATTGCTTCGCCGTTGTTGGATATTTTTATATGCACCTCTTTATTATGAATTTCAAGAGATACCTTAATTTCGCCTTTTTTGTCAATTGCTTCAATTGCATTTTTTATAATATTTACCACACAGGCAAGGAATTTATTTTCATCTATATAAACTCTTGCTGATTTTTTTATATTACTGTATATTTTTATATCTTTATCATGAATATAAACGGTTGAAAGTTTTACTCCTTCTTCAAGTACCGTCTTAATATCACATTCTTTGGGAGAAATATTATTCAGTGATTTTAAATCCAAAAGAGAATTGCACATAATTTTGATAGATTTACTTATGCAATTAAGAGCGTTCTCAATAGATTGATTTTCTATCCCTTCCTGTTCCAGATTTCTTCTAATTATTTGTGTGTAAATTTCACAAATTGAAAGATGATTTCTCAATTCGTGAGCAACGCATCTGGATTGTTCATATACTAAATCTGTATTACTCATTTTCCCCTCTTTTTAACGTTAAAGGTTCAGCTTTACAGTGCTGAACCTTTAAATACTTATTAGTGAAGTATCAAATTAAACAGCCATTTTAGAGCGTCTTTTGTTTGCAAAACCGTTATTTAATGCATATAAAACTGCTTGTGTTCTGTCGTTGACCTGTAATTTCTGGAAGATATTATTAACATGTGTCTTCACTGTAGTTTCCGATATAAATAATTTTCCTGCAATACCCTTGTAGTTATTACCCTGAGTAAGAAGATCAAGAACTTCTTCTTCTCTTGCCGTTAAATATGTAAGCAGGTTTTCTTCTGCTGTTGTTGATGCTTCTTCTTTGAAAGAGCGCTGGAAATATTCGAAAAATCTTGAAGTAAGGGCTGTCGGAAGATAGATTTTACCGGCTGCAACTTCATCCATTGCGTAAATAAGCTGAGCGGATGCCATTGTTTTTAATACATAGCCCTTAGCTCCTATTTTCATTGCACGAAAGATTAAGTCTGCATCGTCATAACCGCTTAATGCAATTACTCTTATATCCATATCTAATTTTTCAATTTCCTGAATAGCCTGTAAACCGTCTTTTTCAGGCATATTAATATCCATTAGGATAATATCAGGGTGATATTTTTTTGCGAGGTTAATTCCTATATTAGCACTTGTTGTTGCTCCGACTACATCATAGCTGCTTTCAAGTGTGATTAATTCTTTTACCCCTCTTAAATGATCTGAATTGTCATCAATTAACAGAACTCTTGCTTTTCTTTTAAACTCTCTCATTTTTATCTCCCTGTTTAGTAAGCTTTCCCTCTACACTATACATACTACAACTTTTAGAGGGTTCTTTTCATCCATGCCCTGATTGATATTGACGGGGACTTAGTTTGAGAATATGTCTTACATCTTTAGATTGATAAAATCCCTCAATCATGCTCTACATCATGCTTTTAAAGTTTTGGCCGCATGGTTGATTTTTAATCCGACTAATCTTTTTGAAGTAATCTTGTTGTGGTATAATTATAAAAGTAAGAGGTTAAGGATATGGATATATTAGTATTTTTAGTTGGTTTTTTTATAGGTGCTTTATGCGTTTTCATTCCGTATAAGGTAATAAATAATAACAACAGAACTTCTCAGGACTTGATGTTAGAGCAGATGAAACTGTATTTTGAAAATACGGCTAATAAAATATTTAAAGAAAGTTCATCAGAGCTTTCTGTTCAGAACAGAGAAAAACTTGATGAATTTTTCAAGCGTTTTAAAGAAAAAATTGATGATTTTGAAAAACGCGCAGAGGAAAATTTTAAAGCAGAAACAGAACATTTTACAAAATTTGATATGAATATAAAAAGTTTTCTCGAAACAGGGAATAAAATATCACATGATGCAAATTCTCTTGTTAATGTTATGAAATCCGATAACAGAGCATCGGGCAGATGGGGCGAAATTGTTCTTGAACGTGTGCTTGAGGCTTCGGGCTTAAGAAAAGAAGAAGAATATAAAATTCAGATGGGTACTGCGGAAGGCAGACCTGATGCAACCGTATTTCTGCCTGAAGGAAGATGTATTTATATTGACAGTAAAACATCTTTTGCAGCCTGGGACGGCTTTGTAAATTCACAGGATGAAACAGAGAAACAAATTCATTTAAGACAATTTATCGATTCAACGAAAGCTCATATTAACGGGCTTGCGAAACGTGATTATTCGGTTGAAGATGCGTCCCCCGATTATGTTTTAATGTTTATTCCGATTGAAAGCTGTTATTCAATGATGTTTTGCGATGATTGCGCATTATGGGATTTTGCGTGGAAAAACAAAGTTATGCCTGTTTCTCCTTCAACTCTGCTGGCTGCTTTAAAGATAATCAACTCGTTCCATGTCGTGGACAGACAAAATAAAAATGTTATGGAAATGGCACGTCTGTGTACAAATATTCACGATAAGTTTGCGGCTCTTTTGACGGAACTATTAAAAATACGTGATAACTTAAATACTTCTTTAAAGAAATTAAACGGCACTGGAAATATTATAAATCAGATTACGAAGCTCGAAAAACTCGGTTGCACGTATTCTAAAGAATTACCTGAACTTCCCGAAGAGATAATACTTGACAAATAAGTTAGTATGAGCTAACATTTGATTATGAATGTTCAGCCTGTATCTATAACTAATTATAAAAGCAATTTACAAGAATTTAGGGCAGCACCTGTTTTTACAGCTAAACTTAAACCGATGTCCGCCAAACAGTGCAGTGAACTTAAAGTTTTTTGCCACCATATATATGAATATAAAAAAGGTTTGAGAAATCTTATATTGACAACAGAGAAAATTTCAAATAAAGACTATATTACTGCACGTCTTGAAAAGGAAAAAATTCCTTATATAATTCATCCCGCAGGAGAAAGAACTATTAACGTATTTTTCGGAAATGAAGATTGTATAAAAGTTGTTGCAACTTTTGATAAACATTTGAATAAACTTTCAAATGAACAGGATTTTATGCTCGGTATCATGCTTGGGTATGACAAAATTCTTCAATGTCAAAGATATATTAAAAGATTAGGCAAAAATGCTAATACCGTTAAGGGTTGATTTTCTTTTTTTGTAGTGCTATATTTTTGTAATATGATAGAAAAACCTAAAACAGCTAAAGACAGAATAATTCTGGCACTTGATGTTGACAATCTTAAGGAAGCTCATAGTTTAGTAAATGAATTGAAAGATTATGTAGGGTATTTTAAAATCGGTTTGCCGCTGATTGTCAATTATGGTTTTGAAGCTTTCAGACTGCTTGAAGAAAACGGGGCAAAATGTTATTATGACTGTAAATTTCATGACATTCCGCATGCTGTTCAGAAAGCTTGTATAAGTCTTGTAAAAAATAATATTAACTTTTTTAATGTACATATTCAAGGCGGATCGAAGATGACTTCTGCAGTTGTCAAAGCATCACGCGCTGCAGCTAAGTCTATGGGGATTGAACCCCCTACTATTCTAGGTGTTACTCTGCTCTCAAGTTTCGGGCAAAAGACCCTGACAACCGAACTTTGTGTTGACAAAAATATTGAAGATTTTGTTCTGCAGCTTGCAAAAGTTGCAAGAGAATCCGGGCTTGACGGTGTTGTGGCAAGTGCCGAAGAGGCAAGAAGGATTAGGAAAGAAATAGGTGATGATTTCATAATTTTATGTCCCGCAACCCGTCCTACCTGGTCTTCTGTTAATGATCAGGTTCGAGTTGACACTCCAAGAGATGCTATTCTTTCGGGGGTTGATTATATGGTGGTAGGTCGTCCGATTACATCAGCAGAGGACAGAATAGCCGCAGCAGCGTTAATTATTGATGAAATTGAAACTGCACTTGCGGATAAAGTTTCTCTTGTTTAATCAGCTTTTAAATCTTTGGATTTTTGATATTTTTTCTTATCTTTGTTAAAAGTGTACATTGTATATCTTTGTCCGTCAGTTATAATTTTTATTGAATTGTGGCGGTCTGTCCTGTAAATATCTGTTTTACGCAGAATATCGAGGGTTCCTTTATTCGGGTGCCCGAATGCATTCGGACCCGTGGAAATTACTGATACTTTTGTATTTAAATGATTAAGCATTTCCGAACTGACAACATGAGGTCCGCCATGATGACCGACTTTTAAAACCTCAATATTATGAGGAATATCTTTTTTAAGTTTATTAAACGCATCTGTGCCGGCATCTCCCGTAAACAGCATGTCAAAATCTTTATAGCTTAACAGAGTTATTATGGACTTTTCATTATCTTCTTCCGCTTCTGCAAGATAAGTTTGCATATTTAAACTATTTTCCGAATAAATCGATTTATTGTTGTTTGGAATTTGAGAAGGAATTTTTAATTCTTTCAATGTTTTGTATATATTTGTCGAAGTCATTGATTTATCTTCAAACGAATTTATATAAACCTGTTTTACGTTCAGATTTTTCATAATATCGACTGCTCCGCCTGAATGGTCGTTGTCAAAGTGAGTTATAATCATTCCTTCAATATTTTTAATCCCTCTATCTTTAAGATACTTTATAATAATTGAGTTTGCCTGCGCCTTACTTCCTTTGTATCCTGCTCTGCCTGTATCTATTATAAAGTACTTGTTCCGCGGAGTTTTTATAAGAAAACAATCGGCGTTTTGAACATCAAAAGCAATTATTTGCAAATCATTAGAAGGAATATTTATCAATGATAATAAAAGAATTGTAAAAAGGAATATACATGTCCAAACAAGTCTTTTGTTAAAACCTGTTTTAATTGACATAGTAACAAACAGAACTATCCCGTAATAAATAAACAATTGAAAAATATTCGGGTGAGTTGTTGTAAGAAGTGAATGAGGAAGCCCTGCAAAGAAATCTGATATAAATACAAGTATATTTAAGATGAAATTAAGAATAATATCGGAGAACATGCAAATCTTGTCTGTAAACGGCGTAAGTATTGCAATAATAGAACTTATAAAACCTCCAAAACTTATGACGCTTAAAAAAGGCATGCTCAAAACATTTGCCAGCACGGAATATGTGCTGAAAGTGTTAAAATAAAACATTTGTATCGGCGCAACCCAGATTTGTGCGATTACGGGAATTAAAATTGCGCCGATAAGCCAGTCGGGGATTTTTGATTCTTTATATTTTTCAAAAATTACATTAGCAGTTGTCAAAAGACCGAATGTAACAATGAATGAAAGCTGAAATCCGACATCATTTATAAACGCAGGATTATAAATAAGCATAAGCATTGCAACAAAGGCAAGAAGTGACACAGTGTGAGCGTCTCTGTCAATTAATTTCCCCGCTAGTATGAAAAGAAGCATTAAAGCCGCTCTTATAACAGACGCACCAAGCCCTGTCATAAACGTATAAATTATTACAACTCCCATCCCCGTAAGCACTGTCAGCTTAAAAGGAGCCCTTATTCTTCGCATGAAAAATACCCAGAAGCCATAGATAAATGCGACATTCATTCCTGATGCCGCAAGAATATGAAGCAAACCGGAATTTACAAATGATGCTTTTATGTAATCGGGAGGAGCAACTGCATCGTCACCGAAAACAATACCGCCCAAAATTTCCAGATTAGGTGACTTTAAATATTTTGCATGAACGTTTATGATTTTGTTTCTGAGCTTGTTTAAATTTTGATAAAATTTCCATTTCAGTGTTAATCTGCTGTTTAAAAGTTTAGCATTATCCGTATAAAATACAGTGAAAGTATCAAAATTTCTCAAGTATTTTCCGTAATCAAATTGGGAAGGATTTCCTGCTTTAAAAGGAGTTCTTAACTTCCCTGAAAATTCATAGTTGTCGCCAATCTGCAGATTTGAAAAATCATTTCCCGTAAATGTTACAAGTGTTTTACACGTAACTTCCTTACCGTTAATTTTATCAGCTTTTAAGAAAAATTTTGTTTTGTCAGGCGTATTGCTGTTGGGAATTGAGATTATCTGCCCCTCAATAACAGCTTCCTGCCACGCATAAGGGACAAGACCGTCTGTGGTGTGTATTCTAAAATATGCATTAAAAAATCCGAAATAAAATATGAAAATCCAGAACAAAATATATTTAAGCGGCAAATAATTTTTAAGAATTGTCACAACAGCAGTTAAAGTTAAAATTCCCGCACACAGTATTGCATTATCGTTAAAATATGCCAGAATTCCTGCCATAAATATTAATGCAGTAATAAACATCAATGCATTTTTGTTCTGTAAAGCCGTGTTTATAGCATTCTTAACCATTGATTTAAATTAGTTTTTCTTTCCAAATATCCACCAGCCCTTTTTGTCCTGCGGCTGAATTTTGGGTTGTGCCTGCTGTGTCTGGAAGGATTGTTTCCTTATAGGTGAACGCGAAGCAAAAACGCTTCTTGAAAGAGTATTTATATATTTATTGTTTAAGTGTGCGTAATCGAATAAAATAACACCGTTTGCGTTAACTTTACGCGCTTCGTGGATTAATCTTATTAAATCCTCATCAGTACCGCCCATAAATGTAACAAAAAGACCTGCATAAAAATCTGTACTTCCTGATTTTGCATTAATTACATCAGACATCATTTTATTTGCGGTTTTAGAATCACATGTTAAAAATAACGGAGTGAATGCGTTCAGATAATTTCTTGTAGACCATGTTTTCCAGTCCTGCTGTTTATGCTCCAATGCCGCTTTTCTGTCGGGAAAAATAACAGCACTTACATAAATATGTGAACGTCTGCCCATTTCGCCGATTTTCTTAACCATGTTAGTAATTTGTTCTCGTCTGTAATTGTTCCACTCTAGCCATAACGGATCTGATTTCAGAATGTTAACCGGATCGACGCCGTAAATCATTTTAAAATCATTTCTTGCATAATCTGTATATCCCCAGTTAGTGTCCTCGTTGAGAGATACACAATTAGGATATCTTATATAATCAAGATTTATACCGTCGGGTTTGTAACGTGTTATAATTTCGTCAACCAGTTTTATAATAAAGTCTTGAACATAAGGATTTGCAGGGTCAAGAAAATAACCGTTATGCTCTGATGTTGATTTTGAAGGGTCAACGGATTCCACATCTTTTTTTATTTTATTTCCCCAGGAAGGGTTCATCCCCAGAATACTATGCGGATTAGCTTTAGGGGTAAGAGGACCTACGTAAAAAGTTTCAAACCATGTATGTACTTTAATATTTCGTTTATGAGCCTCTTTAATCCATATTGCAAGCGGATCTATACCTTCAAACTTTTCGTATTGCGGTGTAAATCCGTAAGCTGCCATTGTTTTGCTCGGGAATATAGTTTTTCCATGGAAATAAGTTTCTAAAAATATATTATCAATTCCTGCTTTTTTAAGCTTGTTTAAAGTTGCGATAATTTCATCTTCCGTAGTTTCAGTCGGGCGCAGCCATATCCCTTTTAATTCGCCGTTTTTATAAGGAACAACACTTTTCAAAGCGTCATTGGCTGCTTCAATTGCGGCTTGCGAATATTTTTTTACTTCTTCGGGATTTTTTCTGGCTTTTTTCAGATAATCTTTTGCATCATTAATATAGCTGTTCGGAAACTTCCAATTATAATCGGGACTTAAGCTTCTGTAATATTGAAGCATCTGTTCGGCCTCTTTAATTTTCTTTTCCGATTCAAATATGTAACTTTCGGAAGTTGTGTAAGTATAGACTAAATTAGATGTTTTATCTATATAAATTTTTGTACCTATTTTAATACTTGAGTTAATCCAGTTTTTAGCTTTTCCATGACCGCTTATTACAATTCCGTTCGGGGGAATAAGTGAGTCCGCTCCCGAAAGCTCGGTAACGGTGTTGCCTTCTACAATTGCTTCTGCTCCGAATTCGTTTGTATTTGTTCTGGGGCCGTAATCGGGAGTATAAATAACAAGCTGATTAATCCCTCTTGCACCGGGCAGGTAGCTTCCTTTTCTGTTTGTGTAAGCTGTAGGATCTATTGAGTTAATTAAATTTTTTGTATAACTGAATACAACTTCACCTTTCGCGGGAGTGTATGGTTTAAATACCGGAGCATCATCAGCGGGAGATAAAATCTCCGAATTGTCAAGATTAATAGTTTGTGACGGCTGTGTTACCACAGGTTGTGTTTGTATGGGCTGCGGTCTTCTTCTTGCCGTTAACACGGGAGTTATGTCCTCAGCTGCCGCGTATGCAGCTGTGATAAATAATACTGACAGCATAATTAATATATTTTTTATTTTCATTGTCATCTTTTACTCCCTGATACTATGATAATATTCTGTTTTGTCATAATTTAGCTCATTTAACAGCTGTATTTTTTGCTGAATTTCCGTGTCCGGTTTCATAGAATATGATACCTCATAAAATTTTTTAGCGTTAACTAAATCCGCAAATTTTTCATAAATCGTTGCAAGTCTTAAATTAAGCTCATAATTATTGTTATATCCGTTATTGTATGCAACGTTGTAATGCTTTAAAGCTTTTTTGTAATCCCGTCTTTTAAAATAAAACTCTCCAAAATAAAAATTCGTAAACGGGCTTTCTGAATTTATATTTTTTGCCCTTGAGAAATTTTCCTTAGCCAGTCTCGGTTTATTTATATAATCATATATTCTTCCCAGTTGAACATAAGGTTCAATCTTTGAAGGAGCTGCTTTTGTAAGCAGGTAATACTTGCTCATTGCAGCATATAAGTATGTATTTTTCATTTCTCCGGCTTCACTTTTTAAGAACAATTCAAAATATAAATCAGCATCTTTTTTTATTTTAGCAGAATTAAACTTTGAGTAATCAAAAAGCACTGAATTATACTCAAGCCGTCCTGAGTGTACGGCGTATGAAGCATTTATGGAATATGCCGATAAAATTAAAAACAGAAGTGCAAATAGTTTTATATTTCTACAAATCTTCATAGCTTGGAGCTGTATGAATATCATGACCGTTCATAAAAGAATGATCATCATAAGAAGGATCGAGATACATAAAAAATCTTCTGACAGCTTTTACTACAGGCTGATTGTAATATTCTTTTTCAACAGGTTCCGTAAACGCTTCTCCGTTAGCTTGAGCAACAGACTTTTGAGTAGCATTAATCAATGCCGTCGAATATCCCTGATTCCTCATATAATTAGTAGTAACAGTATCTTTAACAGTTAATTCCGCATACGAAGGTAATGCAAATAAAGCTGTTAAACTTAAAATTAAAAATCTTTTTTTCATTTCCACCTCTGCTGTGTTATACAATTATAATACTTTTTTTGGTAGTTACAAAAATATTATAATTTCTTTACATAAAATCTGCCATATATTATTTGTATGATTTTATTATAATTTCTTCGAGCTTTTCAAGCAGATGTTCCTCTGGAACTTTGGCAATAATTTCACCTTTTTTGAAAATAATACCTTCTTTTACGCCTCCGGCAATTCCGAAATCGGCATGTCTTGCTTCTCCGGGACCGTTAACGGCACAACCCATTGTCGCTATGGTAATCGGTTTATCCAAATTTTTAAATTTTTCTTCAACCCTTTTTGCAAGCCCTATTAAATCTATTTGTGTTCTTCCGCATGTCGGGCAGGATATAAAATTAACTCCTTTTTCTCTTAATCCGAGGCTTTTCAGAATTTCAAATCCGGCTGTTACTTCTTCTGCCGGGTTTTCAGTCAGAGAAACTCTGATTGTATCTCCAATTCCTTCTGCCAGCAGTGTGCCTAATCCTACAGAGGATTTTATCAAACCGCTTCGCAATGTTCCTGCTTCGGTAACTCCAAGGTGAAGCGGATAAGGTATTTTTTCCGAGATTGAACGGTAGGCTTCAATAGTAGTAAGCACATCCGACGATTTAAGAGATACTTTAATTAAATCAAAGTCCAAATCTTCAAGAATTTTAATATGTCCTAGAGCACTTAATACCATTTTTTCGGATAGAGGAATATCAAGATTATATAAGTCTTTCTCAAGCGAACCTGCATTGACCCCTATTCTAATAGGTATACTTTGTTGTTTAGCAAGAGTGACCACTTTTTCAACATTTTCTCTTTTTCCGATATTCCCGGGATTAAGTCTTAATGCATGAATTCCATTATTTATACATTGTACGGCAAGTTTGTAATCAAAGTGAATATCTGCAATAAGAGGAACCGGAGATTTTTTTACTATTTCTCTTATTGCATCTGCCGCATCTTGATTTAGTACGGCAAGTCTTACAAGCTCACATCCTTTATCAGCCATTTCCTTAATTTGGTTTAATGTGGAGTTTATATCTCTTGTGTCAGTATTGCACATTGATTGGACACTTATCGGTGCATCACCGCCGATTTTTACATTTCCTATTGTTAATTGTTTTGATTTTCTTCTGTTTATCATATTATTATAATATCACAAAAACATAGGAGAGAAAAATGAAGGTTGCCGTTTTATCTGATATTCATGGAAATTTTCAGGCTTTGGAAAGCGTTATGGAAGATGTTAAAGCAAATAATTGCGAACAGGTTTTTTGCCTTGGAGATTTGGCAATGGCGGGACCGCAGCCGAGGATGGTTATTGATTATGTAAGAAAGCAGAATAATTGGACGGTAATTCAAGGCAATACAGATAAAATGATAGCGGACTTTTCGCCCGAAATACTTCAGAATGTCAAAAACAATTTTCCTGTAATGGCAAATGCTCTTGCGGATGATGTTATTTTTATAGAAGAAGATAAAAAAGATTATTTAAGGAATTTGCCTGCTCAAAAGGAATTAACTCTGGAAGGTGTAAAGCTTTTACTTGTTCATGGCTCTCCAAGACGAAATAATGAAGACATTCTGCCTGACATGCCTTTAAAGATAATAGAAGAAATGCTAGAGGGAACAAATGCTGATTTAATCTTCTGCGGACATACCCATGTTCCTGCAGGGTATCAAACAAATAAAAAGCAGACAGTTGTTAATGTCGGAAGTGCAGGGCGTCCCATGACTGACGAGCCTAAAGCATGCTATGTAATTGCTGACTTTCAGGACGGAGGCTTTTCAATAGAACACAGGTTTATTGATTATGACAGACAGACTGCGGCTGATATTATGTCTGCAAGAAATTTTGACGGTGCAGACAAGCTTGCACAAATGATTTTACATCCTGTTTCAAGACATATTTAAATATTTGCTTTCAATTCTTTTGATGCATGATTTATTAATTCAGGAAGAATTTTTTCATAAATGGTTATTTCGTCCTGTTTTTTTACAGGAATACCGCTTTCAAAAATTTCGCCCAAATCATTTATGGTACACATAATGTGTTTTGTCATGTTGTCTTTTGAGTATCCTGAATATTGAAGTACAAGCGTTCTTGTTTCAGGATTTTTTGGTGATGCAATCGATGTCATCTGAAATCTTTCGACATTCGGATTGTCAAATTTATAGACTTTATTCAACTGCAGTTTTTTTGCAAAATTTTGAACAAGCCCTATACTTTCATCAGATAATCTGTTTAATTTACCTGAAAATGATACGCTGTCACAAGGTGTTGAATATAAATTGCTGCAGCGTTTGCTTCTTTCCTGAGGTGTAATTGTTTTTACATTTAAAAAATTTGTGCTTCTTATCGGGGAAATCATATATTTAACCTTTCATTATGTATCTTATAAATATCAAAGAAACTTTTTTTTGCTATTATAATTAAAAAATTTTTACATAACAATGATTTAAATAAAATTTTGCTAAAATTTTTGTTTATGCTACCATTCTCTTGTTAGAGGATACTTTTTATGTATATTAATAAAGAACAACTTGTTTCTTATATTAAAAAATTAAATGAACCTAAAGTTTTGGTTATAGGAGATCTTGCCATAGATGAAATGGTTTACGGAGATGCTGAACGCATTTCAAGAGAAGCTCCTGTTTTAATTTTGCTTCACTCCGAAACTAAACTTATTCTCGGAGCTGCATCTAATGCCGCTCATAACGTATCAACTTTAAATAACGGTAAAGTCAGTGTTATAGGTGTTTGCGGAGACGATTTTCAGGCAGGACAGCTCAGAGAAACTTTTGAAAAAGCAAACGTTAATTGCGGGCTTCTTGTAGTAGATCCGACAAGAAAAACAACGACAAAGACCAGAATTTCCGGTTCGATAACAACTTCAATTACGCAGCAAATCGTAAGAATTGACAGACAGACCAATGCTTTGTTAAGTCCTGAAATTGAAGAGGAAGTTCTTAAACAAATCGAAAGAGCTGTTCCTGAACACGATGCAATTATTTTGTCAAACTACCATATAGGGACTTTAACTCCTAAAATTATTCAGGAAACCATAAGATTAGCTAATCAATATAATAAAATTATAGTTGTTGATGCTCAAAAAGAGCTTGGAATTTATAAAAACGTTACTTCCATGACGCCAAATCTTCCTGATACGCAAAAATCAGTCGGTTTTTCTATTGAGAATGAAGAAGATTTAAAGCGTGCAGGAGATAAGCTGTTAAATGATACAAATGCAGATTCTGTATTAATTACATGCGGTGCTGACGGTATGTTTGTTACAGAAGGGCATGGAAATTATACAAAAATTCCGGTATTTAATAAATCGGAAGTGTTTGATGTTACAGGGGCCGGAGATACCGTTACCGCAGTGTACACTCTTGCACTGGCTGCCGGAGCCGATCCCGCATACGCCGCTATTATAGGTAATATTGCGGCAAGTCTGGTTGTTAAACAATTCGGATGTGCAACAACCACTGTTGATGAAATCCTGGATGCTGTTGATAAATTATAAGCATCGGATTTACAAACTTATGGAGAGAACTTTTATGGAAAAATTTAAACCTGTAGACCTGATTATTATTATTGGTGTAATTATTGCTTTGATTGTCGGATTTTTTACTTTCAAAAATTTCAGACAAACAGCAGCTAAACAAATCGAAGCAACTTCAAAAATATCTTTTCAGGTATATATCAGAGGAGTAACTTTGACCGGTAATCAAATTCCTTTGAAAGCCGATGATAAAACATTTATAAGTATCAGAAATGTACCGTATTCGGATTTGGATATTTTAGATGTAAAAGCTGACAGAAAGAAAATAGTTTTGCCTATTTTGAACAGTAAAAAAGTTATGGTTGTGGAAGACCCTTCTCAGGCAAATGTATATGACCTTGTTGTAACTCTTTCAGATACTGCAAAAATAACCAAGGACGGTGCTGTTGTCGGCGGAAACAAAATTAAAATGGGACTTCCCATTACATTAGAAGGTAAAGACTACAAATTTAACGGGACTGTGTCTGATTTAAAAATTATGCCTGTGACAGATGATGATAAATTTCACGGTTCTTTAGAAACAAATGACAATGTTTAGTAATTTAATACGATTTACTCAGGAAAAAACTCAATATTTATATGAAAACAGCTTGTTTTTGCAAAATATAGACAAACTTATTTTTGCATCTGTTATTGCAGTATTTCTGTCATCAACTGTGATGTCATCAGACGTAATCGGATTTATTGCTTTGATAACTGTTTTTCTGACAATTGTAAAAATTCTGACAAAGCCTCATGAAAAATTAGATTGCAAAAATTTTGAACTATGGCTTTTGGCTTATTTTATGATAGTAATTATAAGTCTTGCAGGTTCAACTCTTTTTCACTTGAGTTTAAAAGGTTTTTTCAAAACTTTTACTTATCTGGCTTTTTACTTTTCAATGGTTCAGTATCTTAAAAGTAACAGAAAGAAGCTTCCGTATGTATTGGCAGCAATCGGAATATGTGTAAGCTTTGAAGCTGTTGCAGGCTTTTTGCAAAACTTTGCACATGTTGATGAAATTTCAACATGGCAGGATGTTTCTAAGTTAAATCCCGAAGAAGTAATGACAAGGGTTTACGGAACTCTGAAACCTTATAACCCTAATCTTTTAGGGGGGTATTTTGTTGCAGGAATTCCGTCTTTATACGCTTTAGCTGCATATTATTTTGCCGGTAAAAAACTCAAATTTTCTCTTACGGCTTTGGCGTTTGCCCTGCTTTCAACAATTACTTTATTTTTAACGGGATGCCGCGGTTCATACATAGGAATGATGGTTATTTTAATCTCTATGTTTGCTGTTTCGGCAAAGTACTTATGGAATAACTATAAACAAATTTATTTAACCGCAGTCGGCAGTGTTATTGCTTTCGGAACTGCCGCAGTTCTATTTGTTTCTTCTCTTAGAGCAAGAGTTCTTTCCATATTTGCAATGCGTCAGGATTCTTCAAATTCATTCAGGTTTAATGTTTACCATTCTTCCGTTGAAATGTTTAAGGATAACTGGCTTCTGGGTATCGGAGTGGGAAATCAAAACTTCCGTGAGATTTACGGGCTTTATATGAAAACAGGTTTTGATGCTTTGAGTGCTTACAATATCTTTTTGGAAATTGCTGTTGAAAGCGGTATTTTTGCTCTGATTGCATTTATGGGATTTTTGATTACATTAATAAAAAATTCAATTAATTTTATAATAAAGTCAACTGATACAAAAGCAGTGATTATTGCATCTGCCGCGATTATTTCCATTATTGCGGTTTGTATTCACGGTCTGGTTGATACGGTATTTTTCAGACCGCAAATACAATTTATATTCTGGACGATGGTTGCAGTTGCAAGAACTGTAATATTTACCACGGATAATCGTCTTTAATTTCCCATCCGTCTGTCATGATTAATGCCGAACACCAAATTCCTTTACTTTTGGTATTACAGGCATAGTCTGCTGTGCTTTTCAATTTATTTCTGTCAAGTGTATTATACTTTCCGCTGTTTATGCCGCCATCTTTGTAACCGTATGGAACAAGTCCGTCAGGTGAAATAATTGAAAATACAAAAAATCTTTTCCGAGCTGATTAGGCTTTTTGAACCCGTTAATGTCAATCGTAACGGATTTATATTTTGTCTGACTGGCATGTGTCATTACGCCCATAATCGAACCGTTGCTGAGATATATATAAAAACTGTCTTTTTCTGTACACCAAACTTCTGACGTGCATTTTGTGCCGTTCAAATTATTTATGATATATTGGTTGTTTAAATCCCTGTATTGAACCTCTTTATTTTTAATAAAATAACTTTGTAAATATCTGTAATAAAAATCTGTTCCGCTTAAAGTAAAGTCCCAGCTTGAAACATCTCCGTTTTGCAGTTCTGAAAGTTTTATGGCCTGGGATATTTCTGTATAAGCCTTTTTTAACTGTGTAACCGTAACTTGTTTTTTGTAGTTTGCTGCCAGAACAGGTAAAGTCAACGACGCAACTACTCCTATAATTCCTATTGTAATCAAAACTTCCGCTAAAGTGAACGCCCTAAAATTTTTCATACAAAGATCTGTAAGTCTGATTAAACGCTGCTCTTGCGGGGGGGGGGCATTCTCAAAGTTGTTTGTATAGCCATTTTTAACTCCTTTTATTCTGTACAATTTTATTATTTACGACTTAGGTATTTTTGTCAATACAAGCCAGTTATTAAGCTTATATAAAGGCATGGAAATACTGTGCTAAACTTATATTATAGAGAAGGAGAAATTTTATGATACCTATTTTAGATTCAAAACGCCAATATGTTGCTATTGGTACGGAAGTAGAAAAAGCAGTTTGTGAAGTTTTACGTTCGGGTTCTTATATTTTAGGACCGAATACAAAAGCTTTGGAACAGGAATTAGCGGATTTTATCGGTTGTAAATACACTGTAGGCTTAAACTCAGGAACAGATGCATTGCATCTTGCATTACGTGCTCTGGATATCGGTGCCGGTGATGAAGTTATTACGGTCGCTTTTACATTTGTTGCAACAACTGAAGCTATAGGTATCGTTGGTGCAAAACCTGTTTTTGTTGATATTGATAAAGATACTTTTAATTTGGACGCTTCAAAATTAGAAGCTGCAATTACTCCGAAAACAAAAGCAATTATACCTGTTCACTTATACGGTCAGCCTTGTGATATGGATACTATTATGGCTGTTGCAAAAAAACATAATATCCATGTAATAGAAGACTGCTGCCAGGCAATCGGTGCTTTGTATAAAGGTAAAATGGTCGGAACTTTCGGTGATTTTGGCTGTTTAAGCTTCTATCCTACCAAAAACTTAGGCGGTATGGGGGACGGCGGTCTTATTATGACAAGTGATGAAAAATTACGTGACAGAGTTATTGCTCTAAGAAATCATGGCGGTGCAGTCCGTTATCATCATGATGAAATCGGAGTAAACAGCCGTCTTGATGAAATTCAGGCTGCAATTTTACGTGTTAAACTTCCTCATATTAAAGAGTGGAACGAAGCAAGACGTAAACACGCTTATTACTATAATGAATTGTTTAAAGATTGTGCAGATATTCAAACTCCAGTAGAATTAGATGATACATATTGTGTTTACCACCAGTACACGGTAAAAATTCCTAACCGCGATGAAGTTCATAAAATGCTTCAGGAACGCGGTATAGGTGCAATGCTTTATTATCCTATTCCGTTGCATTTGCAGAAAGTTCATGAATATTTAGGCGTGGGCAAAGGTTCACTTCCTGTTTCTGAAAAGAACACTGAAATGGTTATTTCATTGCCTATGTTCCCTGAATTAACAGAAGAAGAACAAAGAACCGTAGCATCAACATTGATTGAGTGTATTGAAAAATCAAAAGCAAAAGCTTCGGTATAACCATAACTAAAATATAAAAAAGACGATGCCTGTTTGCGGTTATCGTCTTTTTTTTTTTTTTATTTTATGCGGTAAATATTCTGGTTGCAGTTTCCGGCGGACGGAAGAAAGGATTTAATCCGACATTATTTCCGCCGTCATTAAATGCAATATCAAAATTTCTGGAATCAAACTTAGTTGTAGTGTGCTGTGCTGTCAAACTTAAAAATTGGTTTTGATTATTAAACTGTGAAACCTTGCTGTAATCGTAATCCGTATTTTGCAGAGTAATTTTTTCAACGGCAGACGTAGATGCCGGTTGAACACCCGATATTGCTTCTATTCCGTTTAATCCGCCCTGTCCGTTAGCCATATTATCCTCTTTTTACGCAAATAAGTTTAATGTTCTTGTAACTTCTTCACAGAACCCGTTTTTGTATGTATATTCAGTCGGAGGTTCTCCGTTAACCTGTCCGACATATCCTTCTGTCGGATACTGCCACAATCCCAAACTTCTGGTGTTTGCGAAAGGGTTTTCTCCTCCAACCGAGTTAACCGAATGCCTGTTTACATCTGTATATAATTTTACGGCTTCTACCGGAAATGTCTTTTCACGGTAAACAGCATCAATTTTGCCTATTGCTGTCATAATGAATTTTCCTATTAGATACGTTATATATATAAAGTATATATATATTTAAAAATT
>ERZ780144.136-NODE-136-length-111072-cov-5.276813_pt1 | contig 111072 bp, 94 predicted proteins | sample MGYA00511380_ERZ780144 | MGnify/ENA primary metagenome ERZ780144 (study PRJEB29588, sample SAMEA1965858) | human gut metagenome | biome: human gut; feature: human-associated habitat; material: faeces | place: Denmark | collected 2008/2010 ... | reverse complement strand
TTCTTCAGACCTTTTTTGAAAATCCCATTGCAGGACCTTTTGTTCTGGGAATTTCCTCCGGTGCCAAAATGGTAGTTGCACTTACTATGATCTACTATCTTGAAATCGCCCAGAATGTAACCTCTTATACTTTGATCATCGCTGCCTTTATAGGTTCCTTGATTTCCATTGGATTTATTCTTTTGAATTCCAAAAGGATCAAGCACATGGCTACCCTTCTGGTTGCCGGAATCATGATCGGATATATCTGTTCCGCAGTTACAGACTTCGTGGTAACCTTTGCAGATGACTCAAATATTGTAAATCTTCATGGATGGTCACAGGGAAGCTTCTCTGGTATGAGCTGGAGTAATGTTTACATTTCCTGTGCAGTTATAGGTGTCACCCTGCTCCTTACGTTCCTGTTGTCAAAGCCCATTGGAGCTTATCAGCTGGGAGAAGCTTATGCGCAGAGCATGGGTGTGAATATTAAGTTTTTCCGTGTTGCATTAATCCTGCTTTCCAGCATTTTGTCTGCAACAGTAACTGCTTTTGCAGGACCTATTTCCTTTGTTGGAATTGCAGTTCCATTTCTAATGAAAAGAAGCTTTGGTACATCCAGACCGCTGATCATCATTCCGGGAACCTTCCTGGGAGGTGCTGTTTTCTGTATGATGTGTGACCTGATCGCCAGAATGGCGTTCGCGCCTCTGGAGCTGAACATCAGCACCGTTACCTCCATCTTTGGAGCACCAGTAGTTATATTCATGATGTTGCGAAAGAAGAGAGGAAATTAAAATGGACAATTATTATTTTCATATGGACAACCTTTCTGTTGGTTACAATCGAAAGGCACTGATCCACGATATCTGTATTGGAATAAAAAAGGGAGAGATCGTAACTCTCATTGGTCCTAACGGTTCCGGAAAATCTACTATTTTAAAAAGTATTACAAGACAGCTGCAGATCATTGGCGGAAAGGTCTATTTTGACAACCAGAATCTGTTGTCCTTTACCTTTCGGGATCTGTCTACCCGTATGGCTGTAGTTCTTACTGAGAGAATGAAGCCGGAGCTGATGACCTGCCATGACATTGTAGCAACCGGCCGTTATCCTTATACAGGAAGGCTTGGCATTCTTACAAGGGAAGATGAAGAAAAGGTAGAAGAAGCTATGAAGGCGGTACATGCAGAAGCTCTTGGCAGCCGTGATTTTAACAACATCAGTGATGGACAGCGCCAGAGGGTGCTTCTTGCACGCGCGATCTGCCAGGAACCAGATATTATTATTCTGGATGAGCCTACTTCATTCCTGGATATTAAACATAAGCTGGATCTTTTATCTATTCTTCGGGATATGGCGAAGAAAAAGCAGATAACTGTTATCATGTCTCTTCATGAAATTGACCTTGCACAGAAGATTGCGGATAAGATCATCTGTGTAAAGGGAGATACCATTTCCCATTTTGGAAAACCTGAGGAAATTTTCGAGGAAAATATGATCCGGGAGCTTTATGAAATCAACAACGGCTTTTTTGATCCGCTGTTTGGGAGCATTGAACTTCCAAAGCCGGAAGGTGAAGCGAAAACTTTTGTGATCTGTGGAAACGGCACTGGTATTCCCGTATTCCGGCAGCTTCAGAAGGTGCATACTCCTTTTATTGCAGGTGTTCTATACACCAATGATGTGGATTACCGCCTGGCAAGACTGCTGGCCGATCAGGTGATCACAGAGAAACCCTTTATGGAAATCAGCGGGGAAACCTTCCAGAAAGCTTTAAAAGCCATGGAAAGCTGTGACAGGGTTATCTGTACAAGCGTACCTGTTGGAAGCTGCAATAAGCGGCTGGGAGAGCTTATCGAGGCAGCAAAGAAAAGCAGAAAAGTGCAGTTTGTATAAAGAAAAAACTCTATATCAAAAGCAGTGAGGGATTTTAAGCTCATTATATAAAAAATAGAAAAAAACGCTCTATACAGAACACACGTTTTGCGCTATACTAATTTTACTGAAGGGAGGAGATAAAATAACTTATGAAAAAGAAGATTTTTACAAAAGATAACCTGATTTTCTTTTTAATTCTGAATCTGGGATTAATTTTTACAGCAGTTGGAATTTCCATTTTCAAAACGCCAAATCACTTCGCATTTGGCGGTACATCCGGTTTGTCCATTATCCTGTCTACCCTGTTTCCGAAGTGGAATGTAGGCGCATTCATGTGGATCGTCAACGCAGCGCTGGTTGTACTCGGATTTTTCTTTCTGGGAATCCGTTCTATGGGCTGGACTATTTATTCCTCCTTTGCCCTGTCTTTTTATGTAAGTGCCTGTGAAGTGATCTATCCGCTTAGTTTCCCGCTGACACATGATGTATTCCTGGAGCTGTGCTTTGCGGTTATCCTGCCAGCAGTAGGAGCGGCCATGGTATTTAACGTAGGCGCTTCCACTGGTGGTACCGATATTGTAGCCATGATCCTGCATAAATATACCAGTCTGGAGATTGGACGCGCCCTTCTGGTCAGCGATCTTGGAATCGTACTGATCGCCGCTTACCTTTACGGTGCACAGACCGGACTTTACTGTATCCTGGGAATGATCTTGAAATGTACCGTTGTAGACAGTGCCATTGAAAGCCTGAACCTGCGAAAAGTCTGTACCATTATCAGCAAGTACCCAGATCAGGTGGAAGACTTTATTATCAACGATCTTCACCGTTCTGCAACTGAGCAAAATGCCTTCGGTGTTTATACCAAACAGGAGCAGAAGGTACTGATGACTGTTCTCACCAGAAGCGAGACCAACCGCCTTCGCATTCATTTAAGACAGATTGATCCCCACGCTTTCATTACCATTGTAAACAGCAGTGAGATCATTGGAAAAGGCTTTCGGTCTATTTAGTATTTCTGCTCACGAAACACTTATTTCTGCAATCTGTGGGCGTAATTCCAAAGAAATTCCGAAATGCCTTACTGAAATAGTTATTATCGGAATATCCAACCCGGGCAGCAACTTCCTGGATCTTAATAGAAGGATTCTCCAGCAGTTCTTTCGCCCGGGTCATTCTGACCATAAGGAGGTATTCCTGAATGGTCATCTCATAATGCTGGCGAAAAAGGCGTGTGAGATACTCCTGGGTAAAGAAGTACTTCTTCGCATAACTGCTGACCTTAAGGGGCTGTGGATAGTTCTGGTCAATGTCCTGCCGGATCCTGGCGACAACTTCATCAGGGGAAAGCTTTGGCGCTTCTTTTTCTAAACAGGTACCAGTATTTCCCAATGTCTGGACTGCTTTATCAATGGCAGCATTCAATTCTTCCCGTGCAATTGGTTTTAACAGATAATCAATGGCACCACATTTCAAAGCTGCCTTTGCGTAATCAAAATAATCATACCCACTGATTACAATAAAACAGGTATCCCTAAATTCATGGGAAGCCTTTTCCAGAAATTCCATGCCATTCATAACCGGCATCTGCATATCTACAAAAACAATCTGGGGCTTTATTTCCCGCATGGTTTTTAAAGCTGCAGCACCGTTGGTTTCCTGATAAAGCTCTGTAATATGATAATCTGCCCAGTGACCAAGCCTGCTTATTGCAATTCTAGCAGGTGCCTCATCGTCAATAATCAGTACTTTATACATTTTCATTTTCCCTCTTTCTGATTGGAAGTTCCATTTTTACTTCTGTAAACTGATCGCCCTGTGATTCCAGAAACAGACCAGCCTCTCCCTGATAAAGTATTTTCAGACGGCTTGCAAGATTGGGAAGTCCGATGGAATTGCCAGTATCTGCTGATTTTCCGGAAAAAATATCATTCAGTTCTTTCACTTTTTCTGGGAGAATTCCCTTTCCATCGTCATATACACTGATGAGCAGCCGGTTATTTTCCATACATACCCGGATGATAATGTGAAGAACAGCTCCGTTCTCCGGCATTCCGTGTATAATGGCATTTTCTACCAGCATTTGAATACTGATTTTTGGAATCACTGCCAGATTTACCTTTGGATTAATTTTCTTCGTCACTTCCAGGCGCCCGCCTAGTCTTGTTTTCTGCAGAAGAATATACCGGTCTACATAATCAAGTTCCTCCTGCAAGCGGACGAGTTCTCCGCCTTTAATGGTATAACGAAGATTTGCAGACAAAGACACAATCATATCATAAATTTCCTGACAGTCTGCAAGCAATGCTTCTGTAGCAATCGCCTGAAGAGTGTTATAGAGAAAATGGGGATTCAGCTGGGCCTCCAACGCCTGGAGCCTGGAATTTTTCTCATTGATGCTGGAAATATAGTTGGTCTCGATCAATTCATTAATGTGGGCTGCCATGTCGTTATAGCTTTCTGTTAATGCACAGGTTTCCTTACAGCCTCCGCCAAAAGCTGTGGGAGAAAAGTCTCCTTCACCCATTTTTCCCATCTGGTAAGACAGCCTCTTCAATGGAATTGTGATCATCCGGATCATGAGCGTAACAATAATGATCAGACAGATAGTGATCACTGCAATCTGCATTACCAGAGGAAGCAAAAAGTCCCTTGCCCGGTCATCCCAGGCGCTTTTAGGAAGCAGGGAAAGCAGGACAATGCCCGTCTCTTCACTGGTCCTGCGAAGTGCAAGATAAGAAATTCCACCGATATTTACATTTTCAACATCTGAATGAAGCCCAAAAAGCTGCTTTTTTTCTTTTTCTTCCTGATTTCGGATATCCTCAGAACTGGAATATAAAAGTTCACCATCTGAATTATACAGGCATAAGATCTGCCCATAATCCTGATGGTTTTTCATAAGCAGCCGCAGCTGTGTAGTATCTACATCCACATAAGACAAACTGACTGGTTCCCGGTTTCTCAGGCGGATCAGGTAGTGATAATACCGGAAAAACACATCTTCTGAATCCGGGGGCGCCAGATATTCATATTTGTCATTGCTTCCACAGGCAATATAAGGTCTGGATATTTCAGTATCTTTTACAGGGGTCGATAAAATATGCTGTCCCCCAACCCCTGCATTCCGCTCAAAACATAAATCCTGATTCATTGCTGTAATGGAATAAGAACGGATATCTGTTCTGCTATGATAGGAAGACTGGATTTCCTGTTTTATGTCACTGATCTCAGAAGAGGAAAGAGGTTTTCTCTTCAGCAGGGAATTATAGACAGATACATTCAGGCAGGGCTGTACGCAAAAGATCCGCAGACCCTGAATATATTGATCCAGATTTGCCACATCCATCTCCAGAATAGTCTGTGTGGAAGAAGTATATTCCTCTGCAAAAGACCTTGCCTGACCAGAATAACCACTATATAAAATAATTCCAAATGCAAGAACGATCACAGACAGGATCACAACTGTCAGCTGCGTCTGCATGGATAAATTTTCTATTTTCTTTTTCATACATAAAGCTCCTTTTTATTATGGCAATATTATACAACTTGTTGTATTCATTCACAATAGAACAGGTTATAGATATCAAACTTTTACCATAAACAGTTTGATTTTTTCTATTTATTTGTAATATTGCATAGTGTATGATTAGATTATCAAAAACAAAGCAGGCTGCCGTGGGCGAAACGGGCAGCAGCAAAAAGAAGGAGGATATGCATATGCATAAGAAACAAATCGCTTTATTAATGGCCGGTTTAATGACAGTCAGTTCTCTTACAATGGGTTCTGTAACCGTAATGGCAGACGATGATCCGGTAGAGCTTTATTTCATGTTTAATGGTCCGGAATACACAGACGCTTACCATGATCTGATCGATCATTATACAGAAGAACATCCAAATGTATCCATTGAGCTGGAAGTCCTTCAGAATGATTACCAGACTGTACTCCGTTCCAGATTAAATTCCGGTGAGGTTCCGGACCTGTTTCTTTCCAGTGCATACAGCGACAATACTTTATATGCAGATTATATTTATAACCTGGATGACGAAGAGTTTATGAAGAACTTTTCCGAGACAACCCTTACATCTGTAACAGAAGATGGCCATATTACAGGAATGCCATTCCTGGTTCAGTCCCATGGCTTTATCTATAACAAAGCATTATTTGAGCAGGCTGGAATCACAGAACTTCCAACTACCTTAGACGAGCTTCGCACCGTTTGTGAGAAATTGACAGATGCAGGTATTCAGCCATTCAGCTCCGGATTTGGTGAGTGGTGGATCCTTCCACAGACCGTTTATCCGTCCATGAGTGATGCCTATGACGGCGATTATGACAAGCTCTTTGAAGATGTGAAAAACGGAGATCTGAAATTCGGCGAGCTTCCGCAGGTTGATTTTGCACTTGATCTTCTGGATCTGATCAAGGAGTACAGCGGTGACAAGCCAATGGAGTCCACCAATGATCTTCAGTGCTCCGATTTTGCAACAGGAAAAGTTGCCATGATCCACAATGGCTCCTGGGACGAGGCAAGTATCCGCGCCATTGCCCCTGATATTGATATGGGTTATGTTTATATGCCCCGCATGGACGAAAAAGCAGTTCTCGCAGTTGAGTCCAACCTTACCTTCCGTGTAGCAAAAGATTCCGAAAATCTTGATACGGTTCTTGATTTCCTGAACTACATGTGTACTTCTGATTATGGAAGAAGCTGGGTTCCATCAGTTATCGGCGATATCTCCCCACTTACCGGAGCAGATGCACCTGATACACAGCTTGCAGCAGAAACAGCAGCTGCACAGGATAATTCCGTAACATGTCCATGGTGGATCTTTAAAGGACCAGAAGGTGTAGAAGAGCCATTTGGTACCGCATTCCAGAACTATGTTGCAGGAAATGCAGACCGCGACGAGACAAAAGAGGTTCTTACCCAGTTATTTGTTGATGCTTACGATGCAATGTAATTTATTATAAAATGATCGCGTGAATAAAAACGAAAACAGGGCGGCTGACAATTTCGGCAGCCCTGTTTTTCCGAAAAGGACAGGAGGTTTCTTTATGCAGGCAAACAGCCAGAAACGAAGGGCCAGAAAAACAGCATTGGAATTCGCAGGATATGTAGCCCCTGCAGTTTTCTTCATCACGCTGTTTGTAGGAATTCCTTTCGTTATGTGTATTTATTATTCCTTCCGTAAATGGAACGGTATTGGAAAAACATCGGAATTTGTCGGACTCGAAAATTATATCCGGCTTTTTACCAATGATCCAGCCTTTGTCAGTGCGCTGAAATATACCTTTATCTATGCCATTGGAACAGTACTGATCGTAAATGTACTTGCCATTTTTTTTGCCGCACTTCTGGAATCCAAGATCAAAGGCAGAGGATTTTTCAGAGCCGCTTTTTATATTCCCAATATCATAAGCCTTGTTATCATTGGATTTATCTGGAAATTTATCTGTACCAGAGTATTTGAAGCACTTATGTCCATAACCGGATGGGGAATTTTCGGTCTTAGCTGGCTGGGAGACTCCCAACTGGCTGTGTTCTCCACCATCATTGTTTCTGTTTGGCAGAGCCTTGGCTTTTATATCCTGATCTACGTTGCAGGTATGCAGGGAGTACCAACGGAACTAAATGAATCCGCAGACCTGGATGGGGCAGGAGCAGTCCGCAGATTTTTCTCAATTACTATCCCGCTGATCATGCCGTCCATTTCCTTCTGCATGTTCCATTCTGTTGCCAATTCCTTAAAAATGTTTGAATTGATCTTCAGCTTGACAGGCGGCGGTCCGGGAACATCTACTACGTCAATTGCACTTGATATTTACAACACTGCATTTAACAACAGCCGCTATGGATATGGAAGCGCCAAAAGTGTAATTCTTTTTATCATCGTTCTGGTGATCTCCGTAATTCAGGTTAATTTCTTTAAAGGCAAGGAGGTAGAGGCATGAGTAAAAAAAGCAAAGCACTTCACGGTGTGATACAGTTATTCCTGATCCTTTTTCTGCTTTTATATCTTTCCCCTCTTTTCCTGGTGGGAATCAATGCCTTTAAAAGCTATCAGGAAATCATGACAGATGTTATGAGCCTTCCATCTGCTTTTACTCTTGACAATATAAAAAATGTATTTCATGATATGAAATATCCAGCTACTTTTTTGAATACACTCATCGCCACAGTAATAGGAACTCTCGGCATTATCGTGATCGCTTCCATGGGAGGCTATAAAATGGCACGTGTGAAAACACGCTACAGCCGTTTCTGTTTCCTGTTCTGCATTGCGCCTATGATGATCCCGTTCCAGTCCTTTATGCTTACTCTGGTAAATGTAGCCACCACTTTACATATCAATGGGAAAATATGGGGACTTGCCATTATTTACTGGGGGCTTGGTGCCCCAATGAGTATTTTCCTGTATCAGGGCTTTGCCAAGGGCATTCCCCTGGAACTGGAAGAGAGCGCACTTATTGACGGCTGCAACCAGTTTCAGCTTTTTACCCGTATTATTTTTCCAATGCTGAAATCCTGTACTGCGACGGTTACGATCATCAATGTAATGTGGATCTGGAATGACTTTCTTCTTCCCCTTCTTATGCTGGGCGGAAGAAAGAGCAGCAAAACCCTGCAGCTTGCAGCCTACAGCTTTATGGGACAGTACAAAATGGAATGGCAGAACATTATGTCTGCTGCGATCCTGATCATTATCCCAGCGCTGATCCTGTATCTGATTTTCCAGAAATCTATTATCAAGGGTGTTGTAGCTGGAGCCGTAAAAGGCTGACCGATTTTCAAAGGAGGAATGGAAGATGAAGTTTACCAATGGCTTCTGGCTTGTGAGAGATGAATTTCAGGCTGATTATGTAAGAGACATTTATGAGGTAGAAGAGCGGGAAAACGAACTCCTGGCTTTTGCCCCCTATAAACAAATCCAGGGACGCGGGGATACCTTAAACATTGGAATGATGACCTATACCTTCACCGCACCAGCAAAGGACATTTTGGGAATCCACATGGTAAATCACGCTGGAAATTACGTAAAAAGCCCATCATTTGAATTGTATGGTGATTTAGATAAAAGTCCGGAACGTAAATGTGAGAAAGCTTCCGGCAAAGAAAAATGGACGTTAAAGTCAGGAAAGCTTTCCCTGGAATTTGAAACTGGTTCCCCTGAAATGAAGTTTTATGGAGATGGAAGGGAGCTTACCTGTATCAAGAGCAAAACTACGGGAATGATGCATCACAAACAAGGCATGAACTATCTGGTCTCCGGACTTAATTTAGGTGTTGGCGAGCTGGTTTATGGCCTTGGGGAACGGTTTACCCCTATGGTAAAAAATGGCCAGACCGTGGATATCTGGAATGAGGATGGCGGTACAGCCAGTGAAATTTCCTATAAGAATATTCCGTTCTATTATACGACCAAAGGCTATGGCGTCTTTGTCAATCATCCGGGACGTGTCAGCTTCGAGGTAGGTAGTGAGAAGGTGGAAACCGTACAGTTTTCTGTAGAAGATGAGGAACTGGAATACTTTGTTATTTATGGTCCTACCCCTTTGGAAATTATAGAAAAATACACAGCCCTTACCGGAAGACCGGCATTGCCGCCTAAGTGGTCCTTTGGCTTATGGCTTACCACATCCTTTACCACCAACTACGACGAGGCTACGGTAAACAGCTTTATTGATGGATTTGAACAGCGCCATATTCCTCTTTCTGTTTTCCATTTTGACTGTTTCTGGATGAAAGGCTTCGAATGGTGCAACTTCACCTGGGATAAAGATATGTTCCCGGATCCGGCAGGTATGCTGGAACGTTTTCATAAGCGAGGCTTAAAAATCTGTGTTTGGATCAATCCCTATATTGCACAGAAGTCGCCTCTGTTTGGAGAAGCCATGGAAAAGGGCTATCTTCTGATGAAAGACAATGGAAGAGTTTGGCAGTGGGATATGTGGCAGGCTGGTATGGGACTGGTAGACTTTACCAATCCAGATGCATGCAGCTGGTACCAGAGTAAGCTGAAAGCACTTCTGGATGTGGGAGTGGATTGTTTCAAAACAGATTTCGGAGAACGTGTTCCTACCAATGTAAAATGGTTCGACGGCTCTGATCCGGAAAAAATGCATAATTATTACACGTATCTTTATAACCAGTGCGTATTTGAGCTTCTGAAAAAAGAAAAAGGAGAAAGCGAAGCTGTTCTTTTTGCACGAAGTGCAGCACCAGGCGGACAAAAATTTCCAGTACACTGGGGCGGAGATTCAACCAGCCAGTATATTTCCATGGCCGAAACCTTAAGGGGCGGGCTTTCCCTTATGGACAGCGGCTTTGGCTTCTGGAGCCACGATATTGGCGGCTTCGAGGATGATGGCTCAGCTGATCTGTACAAAAGGTGGGTGGCTTTCGGACTTTTATCTTCCCACAGTCGTTTACACGGATCCAGTTCTTATCGTGTTCCATGGAATTATGATGAAGAGGCCTGTGAGGTTCTGAAATACTTTACCGAGCTGAAATGGAAGCTTATGCCTTATATTTACAGCCTTGCACAGACTGCCCATGAAAAAGGGCTTCCCGTAATGCGTCCAATGCACATGCAATACCCAAAAGACAGAAACTGCGCATATCTGGATCAGCAATATATGTTGGGAGACCGCATTCTGGTTGCACCTGTATTTTCCTCAGATGGAAAACAGGATTTTTATCTTCCAGAAGGAAACTGGGTACATCTTCTTACCAAAGAACCTGCACAGGGAAACCAGTGGCATACCGGAACCTTTGATTACTTCAGTCTGCCATTGTATGTAAGAGAAGGAGATCCTTTACTAAAAGTTATTTAATAGAAAGATTTTACAGGCACTGTCTGGCATGTTTGTCCCAGACAGTGCCTTTTTAATGTCAAAATATTGTTATTTTCTGTCAGAAAAGGGATAGCTTTTGGGACAGAAAAACAGTATAATACCAAATAGTTTATTTAAATATAGGTATTTACTAAGGAGGGAAAATGAAAAGAATACTTTCAATTGGAAAAGATGATTTTTATCCGCAGATTTTCCGGCTGGCGGTTCCAATTATTATACAGAATCTGCTCAGTGCGGCTGTGAATTCAGCGGATGTGATCATGTTGAATTACGTGGGGCAGTCCGCTATTTCGGCGGTATCCCTGGCAGCCAATTATTCCAATATTTTATTTATGGTGTATTATGGCATCGGTACCGGAGCCTCTCTTTTGTGCTCCCAATATGCCGGTAAAAAGGATTTTCAGGCGATTCATGTAGTAGAGGGAATCGCACTTCGTTTCTCTGTGTTGATTTCCCTGTTGGTTGCCCTGGTTGCATTTACTGCGCCTCAGATGATGCTGAGGCTATTTACCAATGATCCTGAGCTGATCACCATTGGTTCCTCCTATATCCGCATTATGGGCGTTACCTATATCTGCTGGGGAATCTCGGAGATCTATCTGGCAGTTCTTCGAAGTATTGGAAGAGTAACCATCAGTATGGCGCTGAATATGCTGGCATTTATTCTGAATATATTCCTAAATGCAGTTTTTATCTTCGGCCTGTTCGGTGCTCCGAAGCTTGGTGCAACCGGCGTTGCAATCGCCACCGCTGCATCAAGACTGATCCAGCTGATTGGCTGTGTGGTTGTATCTTCCTTTAGTAAAAATGTGAAGCTGAATCTGGCATATATGTTCCTTCGCAGTAAAGTATTGTTTCAGGACTTTATCCGTTTGTCACTTCCGGCACTTGGAAACGACCTGTCCTGGAGCGTTGCTTTTTCCATGTATTCTGTAATCCTGGGACACCTTGGCACTGACGCGGTGGCCGCTAATTCCCTGGTTACTGTGGTGCGGAACATTGGCTCTGTATTCTGTTTTGCCATTGCAAGTGCGGGAACCATTCTTCTTGGGCAGATCATGGGAAAAGGAGACCTGGAAAAATCCAGACGATACGCTTCCAGAATGCTGAAGCTGACTGTGATCACCGGTGCACTTGGAGGGCTGATCGTCCTTGCCATCACTCCTTTTGTGATGAAATTTGCTTCCCTGAATGACACCGCTATGCATTATCTGAAATACATGCTTCTCATTAACACCTACTATATTATGGGATCCGCAGTAAATACTGCGCTGATTGCAGGTGTCTTTCGGGCAGGGGGCGATACGAAATTTGGCTTAATCTGTGACACGGTAGATATGTGGGTATATGCGGTGCCGCTAGGTTTCTTCGCTGCCTTTGTACTGAAGCTTCCAGTGTTGTGGGTTTACTTTCTGCTCTGTACAGACGAATTCGTGAAATGGCCCTGGGTTTTCCATCATTACCGAAAGGGAGAGTGGGCGAAAAATATTACCCGGGAAGATATTTTTGAACAATAGGATCTGATGAAAAATGGACACAGACTGCAATGTCTTTATTACTGAACCTCCAGTAATGGCATTGTGATCTGTGTCCATTTTGGTTAGATTTCTACCAGAATTCCCTTTTCCTTATCATACTTACAATATTTCCCCTTTCCGGAAATAAATGGCTGATAGGTATTGGTACGAGTATCTTTCACATATACAATTCCGGTAGCGATCATTTCTACCAGTGAGAATCGTTTGCTCAGGCTGGAAATCCAGGCATATGTCTTATTGCTGTCTGAGTCAGCTGCCATCAGAGAGTAGCCTTCTTCACATGGTTTCAGTGAGAAGTAAATTTTCTCAGGCTTAGAAGTCTCTTTAAACACCTGGCTTGCTATGTAAGAAGAGAAATTCTTCTCCACAAACTGCTGGAAAGAATACAAGGTGTAAACTTCCCCGCTGACTTCGTCTGTGATCCGGTCCCCGCGCTGCAGACGGGCCTTGATCAGTGACAAGGTCTCAATGGTCCAGTTGATAAAAGAGATGCTGCTGTAGGTCATGCTCTCCAGAAGCTGGTCGATCAGTTTCTTCGTGAGAACATTTGATTTCGTTGCTTCGTTAAATAATTCTTCGTTCATAATCCGCACCCTCCATAACATATATATGGTAATTGATAATTTTCATTATAGAATGATATTTGGTTAAAAGCAATAAGGAGATCAGAGTTTCCGAGCTTTGCGATGAAACTGCAAGCCTCTATCGCAATCCTGCCGATTGGCACAAGTTATGTGAGCAGTTCGGTATTGGTGATAAGGAAAACACGCCGGTTAAAGGTCTATCGGGTGGCGAACGTCAGCGACTTTTTATCGTGCTGGCACTGATTCCACAGCCGGATCTTGTGTTTCTTGACGAATTGACTACTGGTCTTGATGCGAAAGCAAGGCGCGGTGTGTGGAAAACACTTAAATCCTTGAAAGAACAGGGGCTTACGATTTTCTTGACTTCCCATTTTATGGATGAAGTAGAGGCGTTGTGTGATGAAATCTGCATTTTGAAAAAGGGTACGCCCGTTTTCCGCGGAACCGTGGAGCAGGCAAAGCAGCAATGTGGCTGCGAACACTTTGAGGATGCTTATTTGCAACTTTCGGATGAGGAGGTGGACGCATGAAACGCTTTTTTACATATCTTAAAACGGAGCTGAAGCTCAGCGTGCGGGATATGAATATGGTGATTTTCGCCGTCATTATGCCGCTTGTGATCTTTATCATCCTTGGCATCATTTACGGAACAAAGCCTGCCTATGACGGTGCAGACTATACATTCCTGGAACAGTCTTTCGGAGCAGTCAGCGCGATTGCCATTTGTGCAAGTGGATTGATGGGGCTGCCGTTAGCCGTATCGGGCTTACGAGAAATGAAGATTCTTAAACGGCTACGTGTCACACCGGTCAGCCCGGTGTTCGTTTTGGGTGTCGAATTGTCCATGTATATTGTCTACTGTGCTGTGTCTCTTGCAACACTGTCAGTTGTAGCGCTTTTGTGGGGAGTGCGGCTACGCGGCTCACTTCTTGCTTTTCTTGGAAGCTGGGCACTTACCATGCTTTCAACGCAATCTATCGGTATGCTGGCAGGCGACGTGGCGAAGGATACCAAGCAGGCCAGTGTCATTGCTTCGATTCTCTATTTCCCGATGCTGATCTTTTCTGGCACAACCCTGCCGATTGAGGTCATGCCGAATGCAATGCAGAAGATTGTCAGTGTTTTTCCGTTAACACAGGGACTTACCATAATGAAGAATACATTTTTGGGTATCAGTACGGGAAGCACCTTACTACCAATTTGTGTAATGGTTGGAGTTGCCGCACTGTGCACGATTCTTGCTGTGTGCTTCTTCCGTTGGGAATAAGCATTCTTATCTAAGAGATAAGCTGTATGTTAAATAAAAATTTCTCATGAAAGGGGGCGATATTATTAAGAAACACTTACCATAGCAATGTTGTCATTTTCCCTTTCAGCCTGTGGAAAATTGCCGTCTTCTAATAAAGATGGACAAAACACTTCTAACATAGAAAATTCGTTGGAATCGGTTGAGATTATCCCTTCCACGGATACGGGGATTTCGTCTGGTGAGGATACCTCAGAGGACAAAAAAACTTTGATAAACGAGAATACCGCTACTGATGACGCATGGAAAGTTATCAATGCAGAATTGGAGGAATCATCATGAGAATTGAACATGTTGCACTTTATGTAAATGATCTGGAAAAGACAAAAAAAATCTTTATGGAATATCTGGGAGCAAAATCAAATGATGGATATCATAATCAGAAAACAGGCTTTTGTTCTTATTTTCTTACATTTGATGATGGTGCACGTATTGAAATTATGCATATACCGAAACTGGCTGATTTGCCGAAGAAACTAGCTCGTACTGGATATTCACATATAGCTTTTAGCGTAGGAAGTATGGAAAAAGTGGATGCATTGACGGCAGAACTAAAAGCGGATGGTTATGAGGTTATTAGTGGACCTCGGACTACGGGGGACGGATATTACGAAAGCTGCATTGTTGCGGTTGAGGATAATCAAATTGAGATTACGGTATAATGGGAAAATGCAGGTATTTGAAAGGACAAAAACATGGCTTCTAGCAAAGAATATTTACAATTTATATTAGAGCAGTTATCTGGTTTAGAAGAAATTAATTATCGTGCAATGATGGGAGAGTATATCATATATTATCGGGGCAGAATTGCCGGAGGCATATACGATGACAGGTTACTTGTGAAACCGACAAAATCTGCAGTTTCTTATATGACAACTGCGATTTATGAATTACCATATGAAGGGGCAAAAGAGATGCTGTTAGTAGAAAACGTGGACAGTAAAGAATACCTGGCTGGACTCTTCAAGGCAATGTATGATGAATTGCCGGTTCATAAATCAAACAATAAAAAGAAATCTATGGATACTCTGTAATTGTGGGGTAGTAAAATTTGACACTGCCGCTACTGAAAAGGAGAAAAAAGAATGAGCAAATTTGATTTAGTTGAATGGTCTCTTGATTTTTATCTCTTGCGCGGTCAGTAGCAGGGACAAGCATTAAGTTCTGTTCCCAGATGTCTTGCCATAAGCAGGGCATGTCTAACAGTTAGCTTTGGAACTGATGTGGTCTTTGAAATCCTCATCAATTTTCGACAGATACCGATAAACGGGACTAATGCTTCCTGTATAATCTCTTGCTTTCAATTCTCTAAAGATCCGTGTTCCATTTAAAAGAAACGGTTCGCATCGCCATTCGATGATCTGTTTTTGAAATCATCAATCTTGCTATTATAAACTGGACGTTTATACACAGATGTCTCTTTTTCTTCTAAAAGACTCCTAACAGTATTTCTGGACATTCCAAGTATTTTTGCAGTTGCTCGTTTTGATCTTGTCTGTTTATAAACTCGCTGAACAGCTGCCCAATCTTGCAAATCATACACCTTCTTTCAAACCTCCTCTCTTGTATTGGTGCATACAGAGAGAAGTGTATCGTTCTCTAGCAGGTGGGGCAAATTTCCTTGTTAAAACTGGGGCAGTTTTAAGTATAAAAGAGGAAGTTTCGTCCCGATATTTGGGGGTAAAAATGCTCTGGTGAAGATTACCACTTTACATTCTGGTTTGAAATGGCTATAATAAACGAGAAAGAACAAATGTTCGAGAAGGTGAAGGATGTGGAACGTATAATATTGCATAGTGATGCGAATTGCTTCGTGTGACTTGAAAGTCACTACATTTATTGTCTTACCGTAAGGTGTAAGACCTGCTGTTCCGTCAGTTGAGTCTAATATCTACAAAGTAGCGGGTAACTGCTATGAGGAAACGAGATATGAAAAATCATCTTTACAGAGATGTAGAACTGATTCCGTGAGGATAAGAACAAGTAAGAGCAACACTGACTTGAGATGATGACTGGGATAGAATGGCTAAGATATCTGAATCACTGGTAAATGCCGTTATGCGCGAACAGGCCAAAGGTTGCTGGGCCTGGCCCAAAATGGGAATGCGGTTTGGTTGGGGGTTGAAACAGCCACCACACGGACTATAGAACCGTCGGCAGAAAGGTGGAGCCTAATCTACCAGCATAAATGTAGTGGAACAAGGTAAGCCCGTATATCTCCATAAAGATACGGAAAGTAACCCGTAAGGGAAACCGATAGATGTGCGGGTAAGGAGGACGGAGAAAGCGAATGCCTTCTTGTAATGAGAAGGATAGAGAATATACTCACCCGAAAGGGGGCAGACTTCCGTCTGGTCTTATGTTGCAAGAGAATTAGCAGAATTTCTGAAAGGAGAAATGCAAATGTACGAGAAATCGTGTGCATCTTCAAATCACATTAAGAGCTGGAAGGATATTGATTTTGGAACAGCTGAATATGAGGTTAAGAAACTGCAGATGCGTATTGCAAAGGCTGTAAAGGAGAACAGAGTAGGAAAAATCAAATCCTTACAATGGACTCTGACTCATTCGTTTTATGCAAAAGCAATTGCTGTAAAAAGAGTAACAGAAAACAAGGGTAAAAGAACACCTGGAGTAGATGGCGTGTGTTGGATAAGTAATGAGGACAAATTTAACGCCATATTCACACTTCAGAGAAGAGGATACCAACCTCAACCGCTCAGACGAATCTACATTCCAAAGAAAAATGGAAAAAAGAGACCACTGAGTATTCCTACAATGAAAGATAGGGCAATGCAAACATTACACAAAATGGCACTGGAACCAGTCACAGAAACTCTGGCAGACGGCACTTCATACGGATTCAGACCCAACAGATGTGTTCAAGACGCTATAGAGCAATGTTTTGTCGACTTGGCTCGAAAAACAGCACCAGAATGGGTGTTGGAAGGTGACATAAAAGGATGTTTCGATAACATAAATCATGAATGGATGCAAAAGAATATCCCTATGGACAAAGAAATTTTGCACAAATTTCTTAAAGCTGGATTTGTGGAAAAGGGAAAACTCAATGCTACTGACCAAGGAACACCACAGGGAGGTACTATTTCACCGACGCTGTGTAATTATGTATTGGACGGATTAGAAAGATTATTGAAGAATAAGTTCAAACGGTATTGGTCGAAAGGTAGACAGATAAATCCAAAAGTAAATCTGGTGCGCTATGCAGATGATTTCATTATTACAGGAGCATCAGAGGAACTATTAAGAAACGAGGTACTACCTTTAGTAAAAGAGTTCATGCATGAAAGAGGATTAGAATTATCGGATGAAAAGACAGTTATTACGAACATACACGATGGATTTGACTTTTTGGGTTGTAATATTCGTAAATATGGGGATAAATTACTTACCAAACCATCAAAACAGAATGTTAAATCAATTATGCGTAAAATTCGTGGAACAATTAAGAAGTTCCGAACGGGCAAGCAATCCGATCTGATCAAATGCCTGAATCCTATTATCAGAGGATGAGTGAACTTTCAGAAGTATAACGTATCTTCGGTTGCATTTAGATATGTGGACTGGCAGACATTCAAGGCGCTATGGAGATGGTGCCGACGTAGACATAAAAACAAACCAGCCGCATGGATAAGAGATAAATATTTCCACAGAATCGGAAACCGTAGCTGGACTTTCTCTGAAAAGCTGACGGAGGATAATTATCTCGCATTAGTATATGCAACCGACACAAACATTACCCGTTTTACACGTATTAAAGCGGAAGCGAATCCCTACGATGAAATTTGGATGGAATACTTCGCTGAACGCAAAAATAAATCCTACAGCAATTTCAAATTTGTATACGAATGATATACAACCGGCTTATTGTGGCAGCAATAGGCTTTATAAGGCTTGAGCCGTATGATGGGAAACTATCACGTACGGTTCTTAGGGGAGGGAAGGACAGTAATGCTCTTCTCTTACCCGACTATGCCAGTGTAGAAATGCTATACCATCCGGAATATGCCGGGTGTCCCATGGCTGTAGGCGGGGATCCGGAAGCCAGGCATGGGATTATATTGACCGCCAATTACATTGCAAAGAAAAAGGGGGTAAAGACTGGACAGGCACTCTGGCAGGCAAAAATAGCCTGTTCGGATCTTGTGATTGTTCCACCCCGGATGGATCTGTATCTAAAGTTTTCTTCTATGTTAAGGGAAATCTATGGAGAGTATACGAATCTGGTTGAACCGTATGGATGTGATGAAGCCTGGTTAGACGTTACGGACAGCACAGTTTTAAAAGGGGGCGGAAGGAAAATCGCAGAGGAGATAAGCAGGAGGGTGAAAAGAGAACTGGGAATTACAGTCAGCATTGGGATTTCCTGGAATAAGATTTTTGCCAAGCTTGGAAGTGATTACAAAAAGCCTGATGGGATTACGGCATTTACGAAGGAAAATTACAAAGAACTGCTCTGGAGACTTCCGGCTGCAGATCTTTTGTACGTCGGACGTTCTACCAGAAATACATTAAACCGTTATGGGATTAAAACAATTGGCGAGCTTGCCCTGTCGGATCCTAAATTTCTGGAACGTTTATTGGGAAAAATGGGTCTGGTGCTTTATACTTTTGCAAATGGATGGGATGAGTCGCCAGTATCACCCCAGGGATATGAAGCACCTGTTAAATCTATTGGCAATAGTACCACAACTCCCAGGGACTTGGAAAATAACCTGGATGTGCAGATTGTATTGATGGCGTTAGCGGAAAGTGTTGCAGCCAGGCTTCGAAAACATGGGTTTAAATGCAAGGTGGTATCCATCAGTATCCGGGATAATGGGTTATATTCTTTTTCCCGGCAGAAAAAGTTAGAGCGTCCCACGGATATTACAAATGAGATTATGAAAGCTGCCAACGAGCTCTTTCGAGAACATTATAACTGGCAGCATCCGATCAGAAGCCTGGGCGTTCGTGCAGAAAGTCTGGTATTATCCGATATTCCTATACAGTTTAACTTATTTGTGAGCGAGGAACAACGAGAAAAACAGGAGAAAATGGATCAGGCGGTGGATGACATCCGCAGACGGTTTGGCTATTTCAGTGTGCAAAAAGCTTTTATGTATCAGGATAAAGCTCTTGCAAGTCTGGATGCACAAAGTTCCCACACGGTTCATCCGATAGGGTATTTTAATGGGAGGTAATTGGTAAATGGAAAATGCAAAAGTATATGTGGATGTCCTTGTCAATTTTGACAAAGATGGAACTATGAGCCCGGTGGACTTTATCTGGGAAGATGGGGAAAAATATCATGTGGACCGTATTCTTGCAAGGGAGCGCTGTGCTAGTCGAAAAGCAGGTGGAACCGGAATTTGTTACACCGTAATGGTGAATGGAAAAGAGAGTCATTTATACTATGAATTTGATAAATGGTTTATGGAGAGACGATGCTCCTGATACGTGAAGCTGCAGACTGTCAGAGAAAACGAAAATACAATATATGGAAACATGTAATTGACGCACACTATATATTGTGCTATTCTATAATCGAATTATCGTTTATGCATAGCACTCTATACAGGGAAATTTAGTTCTGGTGCGAATCAGAAGCAATCATTTGAGACAATAGATCTGGAAAATATAGAAAGACATCAAAAACCTGGAATGGATTTTTGGTGTCTTTTTTTGTTGTCAAAAATTCCAGAATCCAGGCAAAGGGAGCAAATACAATGGAAAGGAGTTACTGGATAATTCAAAAAAAATATAAGCATATCGGAGGAAGAACATGGAACAGAAAACTTTGGAATACGAAGGAAGTCTGTGCAAAGAAGAACTCATTTTGAAAGTGGATTCTTATCGTTGCAAAAACAGGCTTTTTATCGCAATGATCAAGAAAAAAGATCAGGAAGAGGAACTGTATGACATTTTAACAGTAAGCTTGCCAGCTGAGAATATAAAAATAAACGAAGCATTTATCTCAGATTTTGAGTGCAAGTATAAGCTTTCGTTTATCCGAAAATACAAGCTTGGAGAAGTGCTGCAAAGAGTGGAGCATTCTGGATTTTGTGATTATCGGCTGGTGCGTTTTGATTTGGAAAAGCTGGCAGAATATGATCGGGAAGGCGTAAAAAAGTTTCTTGCAGAACAGGAAGGAGGACATGCATAAATGGAAAATGCCGGGAACCGAAAAACTTTAGAACTATAAAGAGGGTGATGGCATAAAAGATGAAGAGTATGCAGGCTATTATTGCCTAGTACTGGCAATTGTGTGCGGGCTGAACGCAGCGGAGGCCTGGAAGATCTATCAATATGGACCGGATCATCCGTTAAGTAAAAAAATCCTGAAGCATAAGATCAGGGATTCCTCCCTGAAAAAGCTGAAGAAAAAAGAGCAGGAAAAAATGATGAAAAAGCTGTTTCTGGAAGGATACAGTAAAAATGCAATTGCAGAAGCGTTTGAATGCTTACCGGAAACCGTAACAGCAAGAATCAAAAGAGCAGAGGAGGATACGAATGGAACATAGAAATATAAATACAGTTGGAACGATATTTAATGACTTTTTAGTTTAGCTTTAAATGATGAAATATTGCTCAAAATTGACAAATCCGCTAGATATATAGGTGGTGAAGTTAATTCTATTATGAAATGTGACGAAAATGGGAATATTGATCCAAATGTGAATGTGCGCGTTGCATTTACGTTCCCGGATGTCTGTGAAATGCTGTTTCCATCTAAACGCATTTACATCATATAGTGCTATGTAGTATCATCCAGTACATGATATTGTGTGTCATTTGATACCATTTAACACTAGATAACACTCAATAACACACGGAACCAACAATTTTTTTGAACACCAAATGTGACAGTTTCCAGGTTAATTTTTGTCCCCTTCATTGATCTTTTAATACTATTACATGATACCTGGTATTATGTAATAACTTTTTTCTTACCTGTGCTGCCATCTAATACTATTTAGTCACATTTGATACTATTTCAACAATCAGTTTTCAAACAACCTCCCCTTCAAATCACCACTAAGTTATAACCTGCCAAAGAAAAAAATGTTTTCCCTTTTATTGATGTGTTACATATTAGTTATGTAGCCGTTTTAGAAGGGAGGACGGTTTGCAGAAAAGCAAGGAATCCCTACCTCTAAGTGAAGCGTAGGTAGTGGGAGGAATTGTAGAAGAAGCTTAACGGCAGTGGTGTGCGGAGTAATCGGTATCCCCGCTGATACGTGGAAAATCACTATCGGTATCAGGCCGATCTTTTAGCCTCTGTAATATACCGGATGTGAGTTAAAACAAAATTGAATAAAATTATTTTGGATAAAGAAAATATTTTGTTGAAATTTATTGACAAAATTGTGAACAAATGCTATATTGATAGTGGCAATTACATAACCAGACGCGGTCGGATTCAAATGTGAATCTGTTTAAGGAAATCCAGTGTGACTCTGGAACTAAACCAATGAGTGTTTACCTGTGTGAAGCAAAGATGCTTTGAGTCAGCATATCCAACACGTTGTATAGGCGGAGCTTCCTGCGGTCAGGAAGACTCCGCTTTTATTGTCTAAAAACCGTTTTCTATAATCAAAACACTTGCCCGATGCTTAAGTGTATTTGAATTTGGAGAATGGTTAGAAAAAGGAAGGAGGGGCCTAAGGCTAAGGCAAATGAAACTCTATTTCTAAAAACTAAAATGTGTAGAAGACAATTAATTGTCTCAAGAAGGGAGAAATCAAGTATGATGAACAAAATGATCAAAAAAATTAGTTCAGTAGCACTCGCAGCAGCAATGACTCTTAGCACTGGTGTCGCAGCTCAGGCGGCAACATTAAAAGTATATTTTAGAGAGTGGACACAGGGTGAATCTGATAATACTTATCTTGGAAAACCAACTCTTACTACTTATGGAACTGAACCAGTACTTGAAGTTTCCGGAATCGAAGCTGATATGACTTATAAGGAAGCATTAGATGAAGCGGTTGCAAATTACAATGGGAAATATGTATTGGGATGGAATGAAAAAAACGACCAGTATTTGGACTATATTGTCATCAGCGGAAAAAAAGTGGGTATTAAAGGTGAAAACACCAATCCCAAATATGATTCCAATAAGAACATGATTAGCGCTACATGGGTAGGCAGCTCATGGATGTGGTACCCGGGCTCTGACATTGAGCTGGAAAATACATCTTCATATCCCAAAACAACTCTTGGAGAAACATATGTTCCTGTAAAAACAGCGAATAACGACAAAGAAATCGTTTCTATGGTATTGAGTTACGATACAACTCATTTCTTTTGGACAAACGAAGGTAACAACTAATGAAAAAGAAAATTTGTTCGATATGTTTAGTCTCTTTAGCAATGTTAGCTTTTGCGCCTCTTAACACGGGCGCAAAAGCCCTAGAGGATTCGTTTTACAGTGAAGAACAAGTTGAAGAAAGCACTGGTATATCGGATTTTTTAGAAAAAGATTCTGATGACTTTACATCTGGTGATGAAGAGATTACCGATTCATTTTCTTCACAAATAGAAGAACAAGTTGAATCAAATAATGATGAATCAAATAATGACTGGACTCCATTAGATAACGAATCCAAAATATCTTTTAAATACGACAGTGAAACAAAAGTGTTATCATTTAAAGCTTCTGAGCCGGCAGCTTTACCTGATAATACTCAAGATGGAAGTACTAGCAATTGGTATTTAAAAAATGCAGAAGTTGCTAATGCGGTAACAATAGAGATTGGAGATAACATTACCAAAATAGGAGAGAATAATTTTGATAATCATCTAAACGCTTATCCCAACATAAAAAATGTTATTTTAGCTTCGTCTGTAAAGGAAATTGGATATGCTGCTTTTTACAAGGTATCGTCATTACAGTCAATTAATTTAGAATCGGTTGAAACATTAGGACAGGCTGCACTTTCTAATACAAGTATAGAAAAGGTTTCCTTTGAAAAACCAGAAGTAACAATTGGCAAAACTGCTTTTTCTAGTTGCGGATTATTAAAAGAAGTGACGATTAAAGGCAAGCCCAATATTGGAGATTCTGCTTTTGAAAAATGCTCACAGTTAAATTCTTTTGTATGTGATTCGCCTATTTCTAAAATAGGGGCAAAGGCGTTTATGAACTGTAGTGAATTAAGTTCATTTAAAGCTGAATCTATCACAGAAATTGGTAATTATTCATTTCAGTATTGTACAAATTTGAACCAGTTTGATTTTTCTGGTACAGAATCTATAGGTCGTAGTGCTTTTGCGTCTACAGCTATTGTAAATGTTGATTTTTCTGTATTGAAAAAAATTGGAAGATCTGCATTTTCCAATTGTTCTAATTTAGCTTCTATTTGTTACTATGGAAGTGAATCGGAATGGAACTCTATTGCTATTAGAGTTGGTTATACAGAAGCAACTTCTATACATTATAGAGGAGATACGGTAGAAGCAATGCCGGCAACATGCACTGAATCAGGTTGGAAGGAAACCGGTGTTTGTAACGTTTGTGGGAAACATTATTCCGATAAAAATAATGCAGATAATATAATTCCTGCTCTAGGTCACCTCTATTCTGAAGAGTATATTGTGGATATAGAACCAACTTGTACTGTAGACGGAGAAAAGAGCAAGCATTGTACACGAGAAGGCTGTGAAGCGAAAGATGATGTTCAAAGAATTGACGCACTTGGACATGATTATGTTGAAACAACAGTAGCAGCTACCTGTACTGAAAAAGGAATTCTCACCAAAACCTGCAACAGATGCAACGATGTTATTACAGAAGAGATCCCAGTACTTGGACATGATTTCGCCAAAGACTATACAGTGGATAAAAAAGCCACCTGTACAGAAGAGGGTGAACAGAGCAAGCACTGTACTAGAAAAGACTGCAATGGAAAAGAAGATATCCAGAAAATTCCTGCACTTGGACATGACTATGTTTCCAAGGTAACAAAAGAGTCTACCTGCACTGAAAAAGGAAGCCTCACAAAGACCTGCAGCAAATGCGGTGATGTTATAACTGAGGAAATCCCGGCACTTGGACATAAGTTTGGTGAATGGAAAGTCACAGTTGATGCAACTGTACTTGCACCAGAGCAGCAGGAAAGAATCTGTGAAACCTGCGGTACGAAAGAGACAAAAGAAGAGGGTACTGTTTTAACAGCAACAGCTAAAGTAAATGCAACAACAATAAAGTTAAAAGTAAAACAGTCCACTTCTGGCTTAAAAGTAACAGGTCTTGCAAAGGGTGATTCTGTAAAAACATGGAAATCCACCAATACCAAAATCTTTACCGTAAAAGGAAAAGTAAATGGAACCTGCAAGATTACAGCAAAGAAGGCTGGCACTGCAAAACTCCAGATTACTCTTGCAAGTGGTCTGAAAAAGACTGTAACTGTGAAGGTACAGAAAACTGCTGTAAAGACCACAAAGGTTACCGTAGCTAATACAAAAGTAACAGTTAAGAAGGGCAAAAAAGTCACCCTGAAACCAGTGGTAACTCCATTTACCTCCAAACAGAAAGTTACTTACACCACTTCCAACAAGAAGATCGTCACTGTTTCTAAGAATGGTGTCATAACCGGAAAGAAAAAAGGAACAGCGAAGGTCACTGTAAAATCCGGAAATAAATCCGTAAAGGTAACTGTAAAAGTAAAATAAGCACCAATAATGGAGGCTCTTCTTCCGTAAGGAAGAGGGGCCTTTTTTAAAGGGAAGGAGTCTGAAATAAATGAAAAAAATAGGACTATGGAAAAAATTAGCCAGTTGGCTGCTTGTTTTTTTGTTGGTTCTGCAAATTCCGGTAAACGTGTTTGCGGAAGGATGGATCAGCGAAACTAATATTTCTGCAGATAACGATTTTGCAGAAACGGAAAATGCTGCTAATGTTGAAGAGGAAGAAAACACCGATTTTATCGATGATGAGAAAATAGAAGAAACAGAAAATGATGGTTTTACCGATTCGGAAAACCCGTCAGAAGAGGAGAATGCTCTTTTTAATGACGGAACCGATCCGGAAGAATCTAACGAAGAAGCCCAAGAAATACAGGTTACTGTAAGTATCAGTAAAGATGGTAAATTTCTAAATGATAAAGACGGTGATCCAATGGCTGGACGTACTCTTACACTCACAGGTAAAAGTACGTATAACATGGATGACGCATTAAAGTTGGCTCATGATCTCTATTATCCAGGTGGTTCAGAAGCTGGATATGATTATCATGCGGATAGTGAAGGAATCTTTGATGGTGTAATATACAAATTGTGGGGCTACAATAAAGATGATGTTCCATACATTAAGTCGGCTTTAAATTATGATAATAGTAATCCGGGTTCTGCTCTTAGTCGATCAGTTCAAAATGGAGATAAGCTACATTTTTATATACAGGCACGAAAGGGAGAAGATAAGTTTGCCTTTTTTACGGAAACATCACCTACATTTACGCAAGGACAGGAAATTACGTTACAGTTAAAACAATGTAACGATGTGGGCGTAAGCTTTTCAAATTGTTCTGGTGCAAATATTTATATTGATGGGAAAAAGCAAGAAGGAATTTTAACAGATTCGGAAGGAAAAGTGACGCTTCCAGAACTGGAAGCAGGCCGCACTTACTTTATTACAGCCGAAAAACTTATAACAACATCTGAAGGCATAGAAGTAACGGATATTTCAGCTGCATATTCAAATGTTACAGTGGTTCCGTCCAATGAACAATCTGGAAATTACATTAATAAGATACATTTGGCTATAGAAAAAGCAGACGCAAAAAAAGAATTTGAATGTTCTCCTTTAGATGAAACAGCATCTTTATGGTTACCGGCAGAATTGCATGATGGAAAATTCTATGCAAAACTTGAGCTTACAGATAATGTTCCAGAAGATACTGTTGCTTATGCTGTTTACTCAGATCCACAAAATGGAAGTATATATCGAGTAAAACTTACAGAAGGAAAAGAAACTTACTTAAAGAATACTGTTATTTTTCAATGCTCGAACGTCACTTCTTCAATTGGATTTGAAATTCGAAAAAACGGAGCTGTTTTGCAATATGTAAAAGTTCCGATATATTATAGGGCCCATTTGACAAAAGTAGAAGTGAAAGATTCTTGGGGGCACAAACTTGAATCTGGGTTAAAAGATACGATAGAAGATCAGAATCTTGAAATAAATGTCCCCTCAAACTCAAAATATTTTGATTTGTATGTAAACACAGGTTATGGTGGTATAAATGAAGTCCTTTATAACACAAACAGGCTTAATGTTACCGGGGCAGAAACTGTTTCTATCTCTACAGGTGTCCGCTTTTTTCCAGATTGGGAACATTATGCTGAATGCAGAATTTCTTTCATTTTAAAAGAAAGTGATATAAATTACTTATCAAAAGATACAAACTATACGATAACCATAACTCCTGGAAATATAGATTATACTCCAGAACTAACCATAAATATTTCTGGAAAATACGGAGATGTTTATGAGAATTCCGAATCTCCTATTTTGACGGCAAATGCAGATGTTTTAAACCCTGAAGAAGGAGTATTAAGTTATCAATGGTATTATGTCGTTTTACCAGATCGGGTTTATGTTCCTGATTATATTAGTTTTGATAAATACGTTAAAGTTGATTGTGAGGAAAAAAGCTATAAAGTTCCCACGGATTCCACTTTCTCTACAAGATATTACTGCTGCATTGTCAATTATGAAATTGATGGAAAAACATATTCTTCAAAAAGTAAATTTACAGAAATCGCAGTAGTATCAAATGAACTTGAAATTCCAGAGATAGAAAATCAACCACAGTCTATTTCCTGGATTAAAGGAAAACCTTTAACAGAAACGTTAGACGTTAGCTTAAAAACAGTAGTTGGTCAAGGAAATGCGCAGTATCAATGGTATGAAAATACTGAAAACAATAATGAAAGTGGAATCGCTGTTGCAGGAGCAACCAAAAGTTCTTATAAACCGCCAGTTTCTGAAGCTGGAACCACCTATTATTATTGCCAAATTTGGTATGAGCGTAACGATTTATTTTATGAACAAGGGAAAAAAGCAGAAGCGAATACTTTAACCAGTGAAAAAATAGTTTCTGATCCAGTTGCTGTCATCGTCACAGAAGAGCCTCTGCCTTGGGAAGGAAATGGCTCAGAAGAATCCCCTTACCTTATTAAATCAGCTTCGGATCTGGAAGCATTGCGTGAAAAAGTAAATAAAGACGGATTTGCTTTTTCCGATGCTTATTTCAAACTGGATGCGGATATTACTCTTCCAGATGGATGGAAACCAATCGGTGCTACTAAGGATGGTAGGGTAAACCTGCAGGAAGGTGCAAACTTAAATGCTTTTAGTGGTATCTTTGATGGAGCCGGTCACACAATTACAGTTCCAGAGGATGGACTTCCGCTGTTTGGATATGTCAGAAATACTAGAATTCGTAACCTGAATATCTATGGAAAGAAGATTGCTGGTTATGGTCTGGTTAATAATTTTGAAGGTGTCGGCCTTTCTGGTAGTGCAGTTGAGATTGATAATGTAACTTTAAAGAGCGGATCCAGTACCTTAAAATCCGGTCTTCTGGGAGCAAATAAGACTGTAAATGGTTATGCCGGTTGTTCCGCTGCATTTGTAGCAACCATTACAAACTGTACTATTGAAAAGGGAGTTGTCATTGGATATGACAAAAACCAAAGACAGATCGGTGCCATTGCAGGGCGCATGCAGGGAACTATCAAGAACTGTGTGAGTTATGCAGATGTTTATGGAACGGATTATGTAGGTGGTATCATTGGAACCCGTGATAATGCTATGGGAACCTGTGAAGTCATCGGATCTGAATTCTATGGTACAGTAACTGCTTCTGGGCAGCATGCCGGAGGTATTGTTGGTGGCGGATATGATAGTTCTTCAGCTCCAAATGGAACAAAGGTTACCATTAATAATTGTGTGTCTGAGGGAACTGTCACAGGTTCTGATAAAGTTGGCGGAATTTTAGGTGGAGATACCTATGTGGCACAGACCTGGGATAACTGTCAGTATTCCCTTAGAAATAATTCCTTCACAGGAAAAGTCCAGACTACTGGTGAAAATGCTTCCTATATAGGCGGAATCATTGGTTTCTATGACAGTCTGAACCGGATCGATGCGATTTCGAATAATTATTATTCAAAGGATTGCGGAGCTACAAGTGGTATTGGATTCGTAAAATATATTGATACCAGTAACACTTCCCATGAGACATCAAGCGGATCTACCTATTTTAATACAGAAAATGGTACTACAGACTGCCCGGATGTAAACGGCTGTGGCTGGAAAACCGGATTTAACCGTACTGACGATCCTCTCGGGGCAGATATGGATAAACTGTTTTCTACAGAAGGTCTGCGGATTACAGTAGATTCCCTGGAGCTTAGCGGCGATTACCGTACTACATTTGATATTGGGGAAGACCTTGATTTTACCGGAATGCAGGTAAAAGCCCTTATCAGTGACGGTACCGAACAGGAAATCCCGTGGACAGATCTTACTATTGAAGGATATAACAAAAATCAGCGTGGCGAGCAGACCTTAAAGCTTTCTTATAAAGAAGCTTTTACCCAGCTGACCGTAACTGTTTTGAAGAAAAATGCAGGAACGATCACCGTCAGCCTTACCCTTCTTGGAGACAGCGTACATAACAGTGATACAGATGGAACCTGCCATACCTTATATAAAGGTAACCTGGAAACCTGGATCAAAAAGACAGATTACAAGGTAGATGGAAATGCAAATGTGCTTGCAGTATTAAAGACTGCTTTTGCAGAAAATAACATGACCTATCGTTCTGCAAAAGAAGAAAATTATATTGCCGGAATCACCCAGGCAGGAGAACCAGAACTTGCTGAATTTACAAACGGGGATTATAGTGGATGGATGTATACTTTAAATGGTATCCATTCTGATCTTGGCGTAAAAGAGCAGTATCTGGAAGATGGGGACGAGATTGTCTTCCATTATACAGATGACTACCGGAAAGAACATGAACATGAGTGGTCGGAAAGCTGGTCTTATGACTCAGGATTCCATTGGCATGAATGTGTGTCCAGATATGGGACCTGTGATATTACCGATAATACCAAAAAAGGCGGCTATCAGAAGCACACCTTCGGAGATGGTAAGATAATAACTGCAGCTACCTGTAAAGCAGAGGGAAAGAAGGAATTTACTTGTCTGGTGTGCGGCTATACAAAAACAGAAGTTATTCCAAAAAACAGCCAGCATTCCTATGATACTGGAACCGTCACCAAGCAGGCCACCTATACTTCAGCCGGGGAAAAGGTTTATACCTGTACTGTATGCGGGGTAACTAAGACAGAATTGATCCCGATGCTTACGCACGATCATAACTTTGCCTGGACGGTCATTTCCCAGGCCACCGTATTTGCTCCGGAGAAACAGGAGGGTATCTGTACCATCTGCGGTGCTAAAAAGACACGGGATAACGGAAGCAAGCTGACCGCAACCATGAAATTAAATGTAACGTCCATTAAACTTCAGAAAAAACAAAGCACTACGAAAGTAAAGGTTACTGGTCTGGCAAATGGTGATTCCGTGAAATCCTGGACTTCCAGCAATAAAAAGATCGTGACCGTGGATAAAAACGGCAAGATCAAGGCTGGTAAGAAGACTGGAAATGCGAAGATCACTGTAACATTAAAGAGTGGCAAGAAAGCCATCTTAAAGGTGAAAGTACAAAGTACGAAAGTAAAGACTACGAAGATAACTGGTTTAAAAACCAATGTCACCTTGAAAAAGGGCAAGAGTCTTACTTTAAAACCAGTTGTTGCTCCAATCACTTCCCAGGAGAAGGTTACCTACACCACTTCTAATAAGAAGATCGCAACCATTACGAAAAATGGGGTGGTAAAAGCAAAGAAAAAAGGTAAAGTAACAATTACGGTAAAATCTGGAAAAGTTACAAAAAAAGTAAAAATAACTGTCAAATAAAAACAAGCAGCAGTAGAAGATTCGTATGTCTTCTACTGTTGCAATATAAAGGTAAAGAAAATGGGCAGGATAAATTAAAAAGGAAATTATGAAATACGATATAAAAATAAGAAAAAGAATTGCTATAATCCTTTGTTGTTTCCTCTTTTTTAGCAGCAATTTCGCTATTGGCTGTGGAACTGATAAAAATTCCGGGGAACCGGCTGCATGTATCATATCTATTGATTGTCGAGCTGTGCTTGATAACATGGACGACCTAAAGGAAACCAAAAAAGAATTTATTCCAAATGACGGCTGGATTCTTTCATCAACAAGCGTGGAATTTACAACGGGTGAAACTGTGTTTGATATTTTAAAGGACATTTGCGAAAAGAATGGAATACAAATTTCTTCCAGATACACGCCTTTGTATAACAGCTATTATGTTGAAGGAATCAATCAACTCTATGAATTCGACTGCGGCAAAAAGTCAGGGTGGATGTATAGTGTAAATGGAGTGTTTCCAAATTATGGAGCGTCTTCATATAAACCTAAGGATGGAGACAAGATTGAATGGGTGTATACTTGCAATCTCGGAGACGATGTAGGAAATCATTACGAAGAAAAATGATTTCGTAAAGGCACTTTTCTCGTAAAATAAGATCCAGCTGTTTATTCTCTAAGAGTTGACGGCTGGACTTTTTTCGTATGTCTAAAAAGAGACAATAATGTATATTCTCTATTTGCACGATGGAAATGCCTATTTGCACGATGGAAATGCCTGTTGTTGACAGTTATTGGCAAAACTGTTATAATTTTCTAATTAATAGTGGTAGAATAATATCAATTTGACAAAAATTCTAAAAAGCATCTTATTAAACGCGGACATATACATTTATAAATGTATTAAAAGATTGTTTTTTGGGAAAGAAAGGCAAAAACAGAATAACCAGGCGTGGTTCGGTTTATAAGACCGATTTAAGGAAATCCGGTGCGATTCCGGAACTTCTTTTCCCTGTATAAAACGTTAGTCTTTTGTGAAAGACTGTGCGGAAACGTTTTGAGTCAGCATATCCAACACGTTGTATAGAGGTCGGAGGCTCATGTGTACAATGAGGCTCTGTTTTTGTTGCCTAAAAGCAAAAGGAGAAAGACATAAATGATTTTATACCCAGGAGAAAACAGTTGGAATACCGTGCGTTTAGATAAACGAAATTATACCGCACAAAAAGCTAAGGAGCAACAAAAGGAATTGATCAAAAGAATCCCTGAACAATATATTTATATTGATGATAGATGCTTTAGAAATGCCGGCAGAATGAAGGAAGTAATACTTTCGCCTCAATGCAAAATAATTGGAAAACAGGCTTTTGAAAGCTGTCAGTTTCGAAAAGGAATTGATTTTCCCGATACTCTTATAGAAATTAAGAAAAGAGCATTTGCAGAAAATCATAGTTTAAGACAGGCTATTTTTCCATCTTCCGTGAAACGCATAGGGGCACAATGTTACCGGGAATGTAATAATCTAAGAGTTGCAAAATTTGAGAAAAATAGTAATTGCACAGTAATTCAAGAAGGAGTTTTTGATTCATGTGTTAAGTTAAATGAGGTTGTTCTTCCAGAAAAAACGAAGGGAATTGAAAGACGTGCCTTTTATAGGTGTAAAGAATTGAAAAAAATCATTTTTCCAAATACGCTCAGAAAAATAGGGGATGAAGCTTTTTACTTTTGCGGATTTGAAGAACTTCACCTTCCTGATAAGCTTGAAGAAATAGGAGACAGCGCATTCTTTCGATGTAACAGTTTAAAATATGTCTTTATCCCTAAAAGTGTGAAGTCAATTGGCCGGTGGGTATTTCATGGCTGCAGCAAATTGGTATATCTGGAAATTCATCATGATCCAGAATATATAGGTCCTTGGATTGTCAATAAAAGTTGTACGATCCGATGTTATAAGGGTAGTAAAATGGACCATTATTGTGATGAATTCGGATTAAAGAGGGAGTATATCAGTGCCAAAAGCATTATTGATAAATGAAAAAGGATTTAAAATCGATCATTCTGCGGAGAATTTCATGATCGACACATTTTCTCTATATCATCCATTTATAAATTTTTTCTATTTTTGCGTGGTGTTGCTTTTTTCAATGTTTAATCAGCACCCTGTCTTTCTTGGAATATCTTACGCAGGAGCTTTTTCATATGCTGTGCTTTTAAATGGCTGGAAAAAAACAGCCAAGCAAAGTTTCCTTTTTACCCTACCTTGTTTGACTATTATAGCACTTATGAACCCTCTTTTTAATCATTATGGAGTCACTATGCTCTATTATGTAGAAAGCAGTGGAAATTGGATCACACTTGAATCGCTTGTATATGGTATCGTTCTTGGGGCGGTAATGTTCGTTGTCATTCAATGGTTTTCTTGTTATAACAAGATCATGACAACAGACAAATTTATTTATTTATTTGGAAAACTGATCCCTGCACTTTCACTTATTTTATCAATGGCTTTGCGATTTGTTCCGAGGTTTTTGGGGCAACTCAAATTTATCCGAAATGGACAAAAAGCCATGGGAAAAGACATTTCCGAAGGAAAGCTTTTTGACCGAATCCATGCAGGGCTAAATATGTTATCCATACTTATTACCTGGGCACTGGAAAACGCCATAGAAACTTCAGATTCCATGAGAAGCAGGGGGTATGGATTAAAAGGAAGAAGTGCTTTTTCTATTTATCATTTTACACGGAAAGATAAGTATGTCTTTGGAATTATGATCGGTTTATTTGCAGTGTTCACAGCAGGCTGTATGAGAGGAGCCTCTTATGCTACTTATGATCCTCGAATTATTCTTGCGGGTTTTTCGATAAATGGATATGAGGCTCCAGTAGTTGCTTCTAAAGCGTGGACGATACTTACTTATGTAAGTTTTGGCATTTTTTGTTTTCTTCCAATAATAATCGATATAATAGAAAGCATCAGCTTTTCACGCAGTCGAAGGAAAAGTGTTGCGGATCTTGAAATGACTTACAAAAAAATCTATGAAACTCTGGAAGAGGAAGGAACTGTTTTATGAATCTTGTAGAAGTGAAGGATTTCAGCTTTTCATACCCGGAATGTTCTCACAAGGTTCTGGAACATGTAAATCTGAAAATAAAAGAAGGAACTTTAAATGTGGTCTGCGGCAGAAGCGGCTGTGGAAAAAGTACGCTGCTCCGTCAGCTGAAAACGGTACTGGCACCCGCTGGAAATACAAGCGGGCAGATCCTTTACAGGGGTGTTTCCCTGAAAGACACCGATCACAGGACACAGAGCCAGGAAATCGGTTTTGTCATGCAGAATCCGGATAACCAGATCGTGACGGACAAAGTATGGCATGAACTTGCCTTTGGCCTGGAAAGCCTGGGCTGTGACAATGCCACCATCCGTCTTCGGGTTGCAGAGATGGCAAGCTATTTTGGAATCCAGCAATGGTTTTACAAAAATGTAGCGGAATTATCAGGCGGTCAGAAACAGCTGCTTAATCTGGCAGCGGTGATGGCTATGCACCCGTCTTTATTGATCCTGGACGAACCGACTTCCCAGCTGGATCCCATTGCAGCTTCGGATTTTCTGGAAACAGTCAAGAAAATAAACCGGGATATTGGAACCACAGTCCTGCTGACGGAGCACCGGCTTCAGGATATTATCCCCTATGCAGACCGCATTTTTGTGATGGATGAAGGCGGCGTATTTATGGATGGAACTCCAAGGGAGATCGGGACAGCCCTTGGCAGGCAAAAGCATGGCATGTTTCTTTCCATGCCGGTTCCCATGCAGATATATGGGGAGACCAGGAGCCGTCTTACCTGCCCCCTTACCGTAAGCCAGGGAAGGCAGTGGATCCAGGAGTATATAGAAGAAAAAGGAATTACCAAAGAGCAGATCCAGCAGGCAAACCAAAGACTTGCCGGATCCACTCATGCCCAGGATAATAAACTTCCTGGCGAAACAGCAGGATCCGAAGGAAAAGGGATTCTTGCAGGCTTGAAATCGAGAAACCACACACCAGAACCAGCCATCCAGATGAAGGGGGTATGGTTCCGTTATGAAAAGGATAGTCCCGACGTAGTAAGAGACTTGTCCTTAGAAGTAAAAAAAGGAGAATTCTACGCCCTTGTAGGCGGAAACGGAACAGGAAAGAGTACTACGTTGTCTCTTCTTAGCCGTGTTCATCAGCCCTATAAAGGAAGAATTTATCTGGAGGGGAAAGACCTCCGCTCCTTTAAGGATAATCAGCTGTACTGCGGATATCTTGGGGTAATGCCCCAGAATCCCCAGAGCATTTTCCTGAAAAAGACCGTACTGGAGGACCTGTATTCCGTGATCGGCGGAAAGAAGGAAAAGCTGTCCAAAGAGTACAACCTTTCTATGAAAAAGGAAAAAGCCATCGAAGGGATCGTCAGTCTTACCCATTTGAATGGACTGCTTGACCGTCATCCCTATGATTTAAGCGGTGGGGAGCAGCAGCGGCTTGCCCTTGCAAAAGTGCTTCTCCTTCGCCCGAAGATCCTTCTTATGGATGAGCCTACCAAGGGAATGGACGCGGAATACAAAGAAGAGCTTGGTGGAATTCTGAAGAAGCTGCAGTCCCATGGAATGACCATTTTCATGATCTCCCATGATGTGGAATTTGTAGCAGAATATGCGGATACCACAGGGCTTTTCTTCGAGGGAAATATTGTGACAAGTAAAAAGACAAGAGACTTTTTCGCTGGAAATAACTTCTATACTACTGCGGCAAACCGTATGGCGCGGGGACTGTTTCCAGAGGCAGTTACTGGGAAGGATGTGGTAGCATGCTTGCTGGATCAGAATTAGACCAGTTTTTGGATGAGTTCTTTGGCGAGGAAGAGAATACATCATGCACTGCCGGATCCGAAAACCAGAAAAAACTTAATCTTTTTACATACAGAAAAGGGGAGGCTTCAGATGAATTAGAAGAATATACTCTTCCATCAGACGGAATGATCATCCGTCAGATGAACCGGCAGAGAAAGGTGAGCCGCCGTACCTGGTTTGCATTTGCAGTTATGCTGATCGTAGTACCGATCCTGTTATTCTTTTCCGTGAAAATCTGGGGAGGACGAAAATACCTGCTTTGCAGTCTGATCGTGGTGATAGCCGCTATGCTTCCCTTTTTCATGATGTTTGAAGGCAGGAAGCCAAAGGCAAGAGAGATCATGGTGATCTCTGTATTAGCTGCCATTGGGGTAGCAGGACGCGCCGCTTTTTTCATGGTACCAAGCTTCAAGCCAGTGGCTGCCATCGTTATCTTAACCGGGATCTCCTTTGGCGGAGAGGCAGGTTTTCTGGTGGGAAGCCTTACTATGCTGATCTCCAATATGTTTATGGGGCAGGGTCCCTGGACACCCTGGCAGATGTTTTCCTTTGGAATGATCGGATTTCTTGCCGGGATTTTATACCAGAAGGGGATTTTAAAAGCCAGGAAGTTAGATCTTTGTATCTATGGATTTTTGAGTGTGTTTTTAATTTATGGCGGCATTATGAACCCTGCCAGTGTTCTTATGTCCTACGGGTACATTACCAAAAGCAGCCTGATCGCTTACTACATTTCAGGCGCGCCTGTGGATCTGGTACACGCAGTCTCCACGGTGATTTTCCTGTGGCTCCTTAGCCGCCCGCTTCTGGAAAAACTGGAGCGGATCAAGGTAAAATATGGACTGATACAGGAACCGGAGAACCGATAATCTGAAAATAGATGTAAGTGGAATTTGATTTTTAAAAGAAGGAGAAACGAAAAATGTTAAATCCCAGAAAGAAAAGGAAGGAATGTTATTTTGCCGGAATACTGGCGGCGGCAGCTGCCATCAGCCTGTTATCCGGCTGCGGTGGTGGGACACCGTCCTTAGAAGAAGCGCTAAAGAAGACGGCTTCTTACGAACAGACAAGCATTCCCTCCCCGGCTTCTGACTCCCTTGGCGGTGAGTGGGCAGTGATCGCACTGGCACGCTCCGGCGAGCAGGCAGAGGACGGTTATTACGAAAAATATAGGGCGAACCTGGAAAAACGGGTGAAAGAACAATCTGGCGTACTTAGCGAAAACCGTTATACGGAATATTCACGGGCGATACTGGCTTCCCGGGCAATTGGAATCGATCCTGCTGATATTGGCGGCTATGATCTTGTGAAGCCATTAGAAGACTTTGATTCCGTTACAGCCCAAGGATTAAATGGTGCTGTTTTTGCCCTTCTTGCTTTAAACGCAGACAGAGCAGACACCAACGGAGAACTGGAACAGAAATATCTGACTTATATTGTAGACCAGGAAAAACCGGATGGAGGCTTTTCCTTAGATGACAGCTCTGATACCGCAGATGTGGATCTGACTGCCATGACCTTACAGTGTTTAGAGCCCTATGCCACAGAGGAAGAAATCAGTGCCATCATTGACCGGGGCGTGGAATTTTTAGCGGACGCGCAGGCAGAGGATGGCGGCTATGAGGCGTATGGGGATAAAAGCTCTGAGTCCGTTTCCCAGGTGATCCTTGCACTTAGCACGTATGGGATCGACTGCAACAAGGATGCACGTTTCCAGAAAAAGGAAAAAGGGCTTTACGACACCCTGATGGAGTATTATAAAAAAGATGGAAGCTTTTCCCATGTATTAGATGGGGACAGCGATCCCATGGCTACCGACCAGGCGTTTTGTGCAATGGCGGCATATAGCCGGTTTTTAAATGGCAAAACCAGTTTTTATGATATGAGCGAATCCAATTGACACACAAGAAAAAGAACCTGGATCAGTTAGTGAAAAAAGGGCAGGAGGAAAGAAATGGCAGATAAGATCACACAGCTTCAGAAGGAGCTTGGAACCATTATAAAAGGAAAAAAAGAAGTTACGGACAAGATCATCATGGCAGTGCTGGCAAGAGGACATGTGCTTTTGGAGGATGTTCCTGGTGTTGGAAAGACAACCACAGCTTTGGCACTTTGCCGTTTTATGGGAATGGATTTTAACCGGATCCAGTTTACTCCGGATGTAGTCCCTTCCGATGTAACCGGATTTACCATGTACGAAAAACAGACAGGCAAATTCATCTACCGCCCAGGTGCGGTGATGTGCAACATGCTTCTGGCGGATGAGATCAACCGAACCTCCAGCAAAACCCAGGCAGCTCTTCTGGAAGTCATGGAAGAGGGAAAGGTAACGGTGGATAACGAGACACATCCCGTTCCCCAGCCCTTTGTAGTCATTGCAACCGAGAACCCCACGGGCTCTTCTGGAACCCAGATGCTGCCGGAATCCCAGTTGGACCGATTTATGGTAAGCCTTTCCATGGGTTACCCGGATCACGAAAACCTGGTAGAGCTGCTTCGGGACCGGCAGACAGCCAATCCGTTGGAGAGGGCGAAAGCAGTTATTACAAAAGAAGAAGTCGTAGATTTACAGGATCAGGTACAAAAGGTATATATGGCAGATTCCATCCTGAACTATATTGCAACCCTTGCGGAAGCCACCAGAAACCATCCTATGATTACACTTGGTCTTAGCCCCCGTGGAACCCTGGCTTTATGCCGTATGACAAAGGCGGCTGCATTCATGGAAGAACGGGATTATGTGATCCCGGAAGATGTAAAAAAAGTATTCACAGATGTAACCGCACACCGCATGATTCTGGATTCCAGAGCCAGATACCAGGAGCAGAGTGCGAAGGACATTTTAGAAGAGATTTTAAAGGATACACCGGCACCGAAGGTAGAGGGATAATGAAAAACAGGATTTTACTACTCATATGGTTCATACTGCTTGCCTTGGCTGCCATTTTTACTGGAGCCTGGGTATATGCCGTTCTTTTGCTTTTATCTGCCCTTGCGGTAGTGGCTTTTTTGCTGCTTGGTTTCTTTTTCGGAAAAAAGATCACCATGAAGCTAAAGCTCCCAAAAGCAGCGGAACAGGATGGAATCTGGAAAGGAAAGCTGCAGATCGTGAATGACTCTGTCCTTCCGGTATTTTTAGGAAAAGGCAGCCTGCATCTGGAAAATCGTTTTACTGGGGAACAGATGGAGCTTCCATTTTCGTTTTCCCTTAAAGGAAGAGGGAAAAAAAACATTGACTTCCAGGGAAAAAGCCAGTGGTGCGGCTGTATTTACGCCACCTTACACACCTGGCGCTCCTATGATTTCTTTGGTCTGGCAGGGCAGAAGAGGAAGGCTGAGTTGTCCGCCAGTACGGTGGTGATGCCTTGTGAGCAAAAGGAAGATTTTCGTTTTCTCACAAAAGAGGGCTTTGACATGGAGAGCTTCCGCTATTCCGGAGCCCGTCCCGGGGATGATCCTGGGGAGACCTTTGATATCCGGGAATACCAGGAGGGGGACAGTATTCGTCAGATCCACTGGAAGCTGACGGGCAAGTTAGATAAAATGATGATCCGCCAGAGAAGCTTCCCGGTGGATGATACGGTCCTGATCCTGGCAGAGCCATTTTTAAAAGAAAAAGCCCCAGCCGTAGCACAGACGCTTGGAGAAGTGTTTGCGGCAGTCTTAAACAGCTTTTTAGAACAGGGCATTTCCTGCCAGGCTGGTGTTTTTGACCACAGCACCGGACATTTTTACATTGAGAAAATACGCACCCGCGAGGATTATGAAAATATTCTCTATTTATTCCTCCGTCACACAGGGGAGGGGGAAAGCCCCTGTACCATCACGGAATATCTTCACACTCCGGGAGAGCAGAAGTTTGCAAATTATATTTATATTACAGGTACCCCAGAGGAGGAAGACCTAACAAGTCTTCGAACCCGGGGGGAGGTAACCGTTGTAGGCTGTGGAATCACAGCGGATAAAGGAGAAACCATCACATGGAAGTATGGATCACAAGACAAGAAGAAAAACATAGAAGATACCTGCCCGGTATCCTGCTGGAAAGTATCCTGATTTTTCTGGTAAACGGCGTGGGTACCTTTGCGCTTTTGCATACCCTGGTTCCGTCTGTGAATGGGATTCCTTTTTTGGTGAGTGTCGCTGTCACCGTCCTTCTCTGTGGCTTTCTTTTCAGGCTTCGGGAACATTTTTGGGCTGCGGTTTTCTCATTAAGTGCAGCTTCTGGAATCTGCCTGGCCGTTTTTTCAGGCGCGCTCTTAAATGGATTCCTTTCACTTTGGAACCAGCTTGCAAATGTTCTTGGGAAAAAAGCAGGGATTTACCTTACCATTTACCAGATAAAGGAATCTGGGAATGCAAATGAAGAGCTGGCAGTCCTTATTTTCCTTGGCATTGCATGTGGGCTGCTTGGCTTCTTAATCCTGAAGCTTCGGTTATATGTGCTGCTCCTTCTTTTTGCAGCACTTCTTCCGGTGGTTCTGGTAAAAACCAGCCTGCTTCCAGATACCAGGCTTTGTCTTGGCTTTTACGTGGGAACCCTGTTAGAATTAAACTATATGACCAAAAACAAAGGGGAAAAATCCGGTACCGCTTCTGACGTGTCCGCTTTTTGTGCAGGGGCACTTGGGCTTCTTCTGGTTTTTGCTGCCGGAGGGGGATTCCTTCAAAATCTGGTGCCAAAGAACGATTACCAGGATTCTAAGCTTGTGGCAAATGCCAAAGAAGAGGCATTAAATGGACTTTTAAGGCTCCGCTATAAAGGACAGAAAGCCAATTCCCTCCCGGACGGAAATTTAAAGCAGATGGGATCCTGGAGTGCGTCTTCTGACACTGCACTGGAGGTGACTATGGAGCAGCCATCTTCTTTATACCTGCGCGGTTTTGTGGGAAGCGTTTACGACGGTTCCTCTTGGGAGAGCATTTCCACGGAAAAGGCCTATGAAGAAAAAGACTTGTTTTACTGGCTTCATAAGGATGGCTTCTATGGGGAAACCCAGCTTCAGAATGCAAGAAATCTGATTCAGGATGATTCCCTCTCCAGTGGGGCGGAAACCATCACCATAAAGAATAAAACTGCAAGCAGCAAATACCTCTATACTCCTTATGAGCTTACGGATCTTCCAGAGGGCTATACGGGCGAAAACGCCCAGGCGGACAGCACCCTGAATGCCAGAGGGCTGTTTGGAAAAAGAACCTACCGCTTTTCCTCCCTTGGAAATCTGGTAAGTGATTTTACCACCCTTGGGGCAAAGGTTTATCAGACATTGACCGCTGGCAACAGTGCCGGCGAGGGCGGTGTGGATGCCGTCAGCATCTACCGAAGCCAGGAGAGCTATTACAATACCTTTGTTTATCAGGAAGATACCGCTCTTCCAGCTTCCTTAAAAACCCTGTTTCAAACAGAACTTGGAGATGGCGGAAACCGTGACGAGGGACACACGGATTACTATACGGCCATCACCAGGATCCGTTCCTATCTGGAAAAGAACATGACCTACAGCTCCCAGACCGATGTATTTTCAGAAGACGGGGATTTTACCGAGAATTTCTTAACCACCTCCAAGATCGGGCACAGCGTCCATTTTGCGACAGCAGCGGCTCTGATGTTCCGTTACTATGGCATTCCTGCCCGGTACGTGGAAGGGTACTTAATTACGCCGCAGGATATAGAAGGAAAACAGGCTGGGGACACCATTGAAATCCCAGGCACCAACGGACATGCCTGGACAGAGATCTACGTGGACGGGCTTGGCTGGATCCCTCTTGAAATGACACCTTCCTATTACGGCGTCATGGAGGAAGCCAACTTAAAAACAGGACTGGAAGCCAAAGGAAAACTGGCAGCTTCGATCCCGGAGACAGAATCACAGCCGCCAGTGGAAGAGAACATCCGTACCAATTTCAGCTTGAAGCTGGCATTGTTTGGAATCGAAAAATTCCTCCTTCTGTTTTTGATCGTATTTGATACGTTTATGTTCTTATTTATCCTGGCTGTAATATTCCTAAGAGCAGTTACAAACCGAAAGAGAAGAAAGTGCTTTGCTTCCCAGGATACCAAAATGGCAGTCCGGGCGATGGCTGGCTATGCCAGAACGTTATATGAGCATGGAGAACAGTATTCCCAGGAAACAACATTACTCTATAAAAAAGTCACAAAGATCGGACAAAAGGCAGCGTTTAGCACCCATCCGGTATCAGCCTCCGAACGCCACGATACGGCAAGCTGTATCCGGCATTTAAAAAAGGAATTAAAAGCATCTGCAAGCTGGTATGACAGATGGATCATGAAATACATTGAAAGACTTTATTGACAGGAAAGGAGGCTGTTTATGAAAGAAAAAAAGAAAAGAAAAATACTGGCAGCGCTCATTCCTGTGGCAGTGTTTCTTCTGGCTGCTGTCGTTTTTGCACAGGGCGTATTAAAAAGTGAGCCAGAGGCAGTACCAAACCCGGTGCAGGGAATCAGTGCAGACAGCTCCTTAAAAGGTTACCTGGGAACTGGTTTTGCCTATGCCGGTTCCAACACAGACGGAAACGGCGAGGAAGTGGCAGAACAGCAGGAACAGGCACAGCTTCTTCCAGAAGAGACACCGACTCCTATGGTTACACCGGAGCCGACAAAAGAACCAGTGGCGCAGACGGTGACACCAACGCCTAAGCCGGAGGAGAGCGTAACGCCCACACCCCAGGCGACGGTGACGGAAGCACCAGAAAATAATAACAATACAAACCCAAATCAAGAGAATCAAAGCAATACGATTGAATATGATAACCAGGATGATCCCGATAATTCCGAGCAGCCATCAGAAACACCAGATACCGATGATAACCGGAACCAGGACGGAGCGCAGACTCCGAACGAGGATCTGCCGCCTGTTACACCAGCACCGGAAGAGCCGCAGATTACGGAGACACCTGCCCCTACGGAAAGCCCAGAGGAACCGGTAGAAGATAACTACCCGAAGATTGCCACGGACCTTACCGATGGGGAGACCGTCAATGCTTCTTACCGTACCTTTTACATCCAGGCAACCGACCACTATGGAAACAGCCTGGGCGCAGCTGCCCTTACGGTAACTGGAAATGGGGAACGGCTTTCCTGCCAGGGAGAACCGGCTGCTGGAATCCTGGCCTATCGCCTGGAGCTGGCAGAGGGTGCCAACACTATAGAGATCAAGGCGACAGACGAAGAAGGCTATGCCACTACCTTACCTCCTTTTACTCTGTATAAGGGAGAAGACGCAGGTCCACAGGTGGCAGGCTCTATCACCATCAGTATTGAAGCGGGTACGGTAGGGCTTGGAACCATCCTTCCGGCAACGTCTATTGACTATTACCAGGGAGAACAGTTATCCTCTGTGCTGCTGCGGCTTTTGCAGAACACAGGCTTTGACTGGAGAAACAATGGGGATGCTACCAGCGGCTTTTACTTAAAAGCAATCGGAAGGGGCGGCATTTCCGCAAATGCAGCTATTCCGGATGACCTGATGGCGCATTTGCAGGAAGTAAACTGTCAGTTATCCGATCACGATTCCAACTGGCTTGGAGAGTTTGATTTTACCATGGACTCTGGCTGGCTGTATTCCGTGAACGGTGAATACATGAGTGTTGGAATGTCTTCCTATTTCCCGGCGGACGGGGATGAGGTAAGACTTCGATTTTCCCTTTATTCCGGAGCCGATGTAGGCGGCGGAGTAAACGGCGAGACATGGGGGGACTGGTAAATGAAAAAAAGATTGGTAATGGGAACCCTAACGGCAGCTCTGATTGCCGGGAGTGTTCCTTATGAGATATATGCACAGCAAGAAGAAGTGACGATACAAAGCGAAGAAGAGGGGCAGGAAGAGCCTGCTGAACCGGAACAGCCAGAGCCAGCTCCAAGTGAAGAACCACAGCCGACCATGGAGCCAGAACCCACACAGGCACCACAGCCGACCGTAGAGCCAGAGCCTACACAGGCACCAGCTCCTACCGAAACTCCAGAAGAGCCGACTGCAACGCCGGTCCCGGAGCCAACTACGGCGCCAACAGAAACTCCGGTTCCAACCGAGACTCCACAGCCGACTGCGACTCCAACCCCGGCTTTGGTGAGCGTGGGACTTCAAATTGAGCCGGGAGATGCCAGTGTGGTGATCCTGGATGCAGAGGGAAACCCGGTTTCCGCAGAAGAAAATGGACGGTATTCTCTTTTACAGGGACAGGCGTATGAACTTTATGTCCGTAAAGAAGGGTACCAGGAATTCTACCAGAAGATCACGGCAGATCCTGCGGTGACGGAATATACTATCACCCTTCTCAGCAGCAACACCGCTTTAAAGGGACTGTATGTTTCCAGTTCCGACAAGTACGGAAAAGGAATCTTAAAATTAAGCCCGGACTTGGCCCCGGATAAGGAAAAATTTGAGGCTTCCTACGATGGCGAACGGCAGAGCCTGAACATCTGGCCAGAAGTAGAGGATGAAAAAGCTTCTGTCAAGGTTTATGCCATCAGCGGTATCAAGGCAGGAACCGTAGAAAAAGATGAGACCATCACGGGAACGAAAGACAACAAAGACCGCCCCTACTGGAAGATTTTTTTTGCCGATCAGGAAAAAGAGGCTAAGGTCCGCCTGGAGGTAAAAGCAGAGGACGGGACAACCAGAGACTATTATATTACCCTGAAACTTACCGATACCACAGCTCCGGTACTAAAAAAAATCAGTGCCAGCCGTATCTCCACGGATACTGCTTCTGCTGTCTATAAGACCTCTGAAAAAGGAACCTGTTATTACCAGGTGATTGAGGCAGGTGCAAAGATACCCTCCCTGGATACAGGCGGGGAAGGAACAGAGGTATTAGCCGGAACCAATACCATCAGCCTGTCCGGATTATCTGCCGGGGAAAAAGACCTGGTGATCGTGGTAAAAGATGCAGCGGGAAATGTAAGTGATTCTTTAGTCATGGGGATCCCGGATATAAAAACAGCCGGTACCCCTGGAAAACTGGTACATGGCTCCGACCATGGCGGAAATAAGTCCCAGGCCACGATCCCAGGACAAAACGGCGAGGGGTCCTTATCCAATTTAAAACAGATGGAGGGAACCAAAGCGGGCGGCAAAGAGTGGGAGAAAACCACTAGGGAGATCAAGGCATCCTTAAAGCTCCAGGGGGAGAAACAGACTTCTTTGTTTGGAAATATCAAGACAGCTGATACCCAAAAGATAGAATCCCCGAAGTGGACAGAGCGAACTAGGAAAAAATATGCAAAAGATTTAAAGCCTGGCTATACCATAGCAGGGGAAAAGGTGGTGGAAAAAGTCACTCCTTCCCCGGTGGTGGAAGAAAAAAGTGAGGTATCAGACCGTTTTACAGAAGAAACCAAAACCACAGTTACAAATACAACTGGAAAGAACCAGGCTCAGGAGGAATCTTTTGCGGGAAGTGTAACAAGAGGAATCAAAAAAGCAAGTCTTGCAACAAAATTTCTTCTGGTGATTGCAGTATTGGAAACTGGTTTTGCCGTCTTTTTTGTAACGGCGAAGAAACGGTTTAAAAAGAGAAACAATAAAAAGCCAAAAATAGCGGCGTAAGCAAAGAAAAGAAGGGAGAGCAGAATGAAACCAACAATGAAAAAATGGTTGACCGGACTTTTGTCTGTAGCTCTGTTAGCTGGAAACCTTCCGGTGTATGCGGTAAACACGGCTTATGCCGCAGAAGAGGATGGATTTTTTACAGACGAGGCAGAGTCTTTTGAAGGCAGTTTAGAAGAACCTGAAGAAAACCCAGATGGCGGACAAAGTGAGGATTCATTTGCAAGTGTTTCTGAATTTACCGGGTTTACCTCCGGGGAAGCAGAAGAGGACTTTTCAGGGGAAGAGGATTTTGTGGCACCGGATTCCCAGGATGGGTTTGAAGGCGAAGCGGATCCCACGACTCTTTTGGAATCCGATATGCAGGATGAGGGCGGCTACCTTCAGAACCTGACTTTATACACCAGTCAGAGCGGGGTATCCACCGTAGCCCTGAAGCGTTCTGCCGACCTTGACGCAGAGTTTGGCGGCAAGGTTTATGTAGCAGAGTATGGTTCCAACATGGATTCCGCATCTTTTTGGATCACAGCAGATCTGGCTGGAAATGCGCCAGATGGTTCCGCCATTCAGCTGGAAACCACCGGGCTGGATGGACAGAAACAGAACCTGGAATTATCCACAAGCGCCTATAAAGACGGGACACGTTACAACGTGAGTGCCTCTGTCTTTTCCTCAGGAGGGAATGGCTCAAAAAGAGCACTTTATACCATTACCGCAGGAACAGAAGGTGACAAACAGGTTTACCAGATCCTGGTAGAACGCCGTCTTGACCTTTCCGATCTCAAGGCCTACCTGCCGGACGACAAAGACCTGGCAAAAAATATCCTTCCCAAATTTGATACCACAGGAACTACAAGGGACTACGAGACAACGGTAGTGGTTTCGACTGCTTCTTTACAGGTGGTTCCAAAGGCATTTTCCAGTAACTGGTATCAGCTTGCCATTTCCAGTGAAAATGTAACCACAGGCGAAGTAAAAGAGGTTCCGTTTTCTTCTACAGATACGGCTGTGAGCGTTCCACTGGCAGACACCGGTGATACCAAAGTGACACTCTCCATGTCAGAGGCAAACACCTATGCGGATCCTGCCCTGGCAGAAAAGACTTATACCTCCACAGGGACCTACACCATCCTGGTGCATAAAAGCACAAGTGACAAAGTAAGTTTCCAGGTAACCCCGGAGGATGCGGTCATCAGCGTATATGACAAGGATGGGGAGCGCCTTACCCCTTCCGCCGATTCCCTGATGATTTATGAGAATATCCTCCAGGGAGAAGCTTATACCTGGAACATCTCCAAGTATGGCTATATTTCTAAACAGGGCAGCTTTACCGGCGGCGAGGTTAGCGATATTACCGCAGAACTGGTAAAACAGGATGCTACACAGCCGGAGATCACGGATAACGACTGGATCAATTTCCGAAATAGTGATACGAACAACGGAATTACCGGAAGCAGTACCCCGACCAGTGCGGATTCCACCCTGTTAAAATGGAACACAAGGATCGGAGTGGGCTGGGAGGCTGCCATCACACCACCACTGATCCTGGGCGGAGCAGTTTATGTAGCGTCTGGACAGTTTATCTATAAGCTGGATAAAAACACAGGGGAAATCCTTCAGACCAGCGAACAGCTCTCTGGAAACATGCAGTATGCCATGATTCCCCTTACCTATGCAGAGGGAATGCTGTTTGCACAGATCGGAGGCGGTCAGATCCAGGCAGTCAGTGCCACTTCCTTAAAGTCCTTATGGATCAGTGAGTCCCTGGGTGGTCAGACACTTTCCCCAATCACGTATAAGGATGGATATATTTACACAGGAACCTGGAACTCCGAGACTACAGCAGGCTCTTATTTCTGTCTGTCTGTTACAGACGAGGATCCATTCACAGGAACAGAAATTAAACACTGCACCTGGAAATACAACCATAAGGGCGGCTTTTACTGGGCTGGTTCCTATGCCTCATCCGATTACCTGGTATTTGGTTCCGACGACGGTTCTTCAGAAGGAACAGATACCAATTCCGCCATTTTATATTCTGTGAACACTCACACCGGACTGCTCCTGGACAAGATGACAAGCCATGGGGATATCCGTTCCACTATTGTTTATAACAATGGTTATGTATATTTCACCACCAAAGGCGGGTATCTGTACCGTGTGCAGATGAATGCAGACGGCACCTTTGGAAGCACCAGCAGCTATAACCTTGGCGGCATGGCAACCGCTTCCCCGGTTGTTTATAAGGGAAGGATCTATGTAGGTGTCTGCGGAAACGGTGGCCAGTTCAATTCCGATGGTGGTCACCATTTTGCAGTCTTAAATGAAACCGCTTCCGGGATTTCCCTGGCATACAACGTATCCATTCCAGGCTATCCCCAGGCAGCGCCTCTTCTGTCCACGGCCTACGAAAACCAGGATTATAATGGAGATGGACAGGCAGATGGAAGAGTCTATCTGTACTTTACCTACAATGCAAAACCAGGCGGTATTTATATGTTATCCGATGAACCGGGACAGACTTCCGGAACAGCCGTAGAGCTTTTCCGTCCGGCAAGTGACCAGCAGGAATACTGTATCAGTACCATCTGCGCAGACCGGGAAGGCACCCTTTATTACAAAAATGATTCCAATTACTTGATGGCTCTGGAAACCAACGGGGCCTATTTAAACAGCGTGACAGCCACGGCAGATACTGGAAAAGTAACCTGGCCTTCTGCCTTCCGAAAGGATACCTTAAAATATAACTTAACGGTAGCGGAGAATGCCAGCAAGGTAACCTTTGCTTTGAAAGCACCGGAAGGCTGTACCATAACTGTAAATGGACAGGCGTATGCAGGAAGCTTTGTGGCGGATGTAAGCAGCGGCTCCACAGATATAAAGGTAACCATAAGCGGCCAGGAAAAGAGCCGGGAATATACCTTCCACATTTCCCAGGATATTTCTACGCCGGTTTTGGCGAACATGACGCTTAGCACCAGCAATACCTACTCCAATACGGCAAACCGGATTTCATTGTCCCCGGAATTTAGCAGCGTGACAACCAGCTACCGGGCAATCTATAAAGAGAGCAGGGAGTTTTTAAATATCTTTGCAGAACCGGCAGACAGCAGCGCATCCGTCACCGCTGTGGGAATCCGCGGTACCAGCAAGGTAACGGTACTTGGAAAAGTAACTGGAAGTGGCGCAGCACACAGAATTGCCATGTATTTTGATAAGACCAATCCAGAGGCGGAAGCAGAGGTAAAAGTTACCGTAACCACAAAGTCTGGAAAGACAACGGATTATACGATTGTGGTACAGCGTACCGATACTCCATCCCCGACACCAACTGTAACTCCGGTTCCAGCTACCCCGACACCCGTTCCGCCGACTCCGACACCAACAGAAGTCCCGGAGGTATTTGGCCCCTGGACAACCGTATCGGGGGCAACCGTATTTGCCCCGGAAACCCAGAAGCGCACCAGCAACAAGGGAAAAACGGAAACCCGTACAGTGGGAAGTAAACTTACCCCCACCATCAAGGTAACGGCCTCTAGCATTAAGCTGAAGGTAAAACAGTCTACCACAAAAGTGAAGGTAACCGGTCTGGCAAATGGGGATTCCATCAAGAGCTGGACTACCAGCAATAAAAAGATCGTAACAGTGACCAGAAAAGGTACCATAAAAGGCTTAAAGGCTGGAAAAGCAAAAGTCACCATCACCCTGGCGAGCGGTAAAAAACAGGTGATTAATGTGACTGTTCAAAAGACGGCGGTGAAGACAACCAAGATCACAGGCATTGCGTCTAAGGCAACCTTGAAAAAAGGCAAGAAGCTGACCTTAAAGCCAGTCATCAGCCCGATCACCTCCCTGCAGAAGGTAACCTATACCACTTCCAATAAGAAGGTGGCAACCGTTACCGCAAAAGGTGTGATCACTGCAAAGAAAAAAGGAACTGCCACCATTACGGTAAAATCAGGTTCCAAATCGAAAAAAATTAAGATCAAAGTAAAATAAAAAGTGGAACAGGCAGCAAGGCCTTGCGGGGCTTCTGCCTGTTCTGCCATTTAAAAGAGGCAGGAGCAGCTTCGCAAAAAAAGTGAGGAAAAAAATGATATATATTAGCCATTTAGTTTTAGATGATGAGATGAAAGCATTGGTGAATGAATATGGAACCGGGATCGAGAGCATTGATTTTTCTATATCCGATAACCTGGATCAGCTTTCGGATTCAATCAAAACGTACTGGCAGAAGATGAAAGAGATAGGGACCAGGGATCTGATTCTTCATGGCCCATTTCTGGATGTGAACCCCTGTGCATACGACAGCCTAGTGCGGGAAGCCACCATGACAAGATTCAACCAGTGCTATGAGGCGGGGCTTCAACTTGGAGCTAAGAAGATTGTCTTTCACTCTGGCATGAACCCGTATGTTTATTACAAAGAATACTGGGCGGAGCATGTCGCCAAATTCTGGAAGGAATTTATGAAAAACAAAACAGAACTTGAAGTCGTGCTGGAAAATGTATTTGATGATGACTGGCGACTTCTTTTGGATGTTTATAAGAAGGTGAACCAGCCGAACTTCAAGCTGTGTCTGGATATCGGGCACGCGCACTGTTATTCTTCTTTGGATGTCAGGGAGTGGGCGAAAAACCTGGCTCGCTATGTAAGTCATGTCCACATCCATGACAACTGCGGCGACCGGGATTCCCACATTGGGCTTGGAAGCGGAAACCTTCCCTGGGAGAAAGTGCTTAGTTATCTGCCGGAGACAAAAGAACGCACCTGGACCATTGAATGCATGCAAAAAGAGGATATAAAAAGATGCCTTGACAGACTGACAGCAAAATAAGGATTTACAAAATATAAAAAAATGTTACAATAGTTCAACTGGCAAATTAATTTACCAAAATCTGTTTCTCTATTTTGGCAATGTTTTCCAGATGTTTTTTTTACGAAATTTACAGTATAATAATAGTAGGAAAAGAATGATAAGTAAGGAGGCTGATACTATGGCAATGCCACAGAAAATAAGTCGTGGAACATTAATTTCCCAGGGAAAAGAAAGAGCATTCTTTAGTAAGCTTAATGAAAATCGACTTACGAGGGATTCTTTTAATGATTGTCAGTATTATCGAAACAATATTAATAAGAAAACATTAGCCGAATTAAATGCCCTAATGGATAGTGAAAAAACAACTTTAGAACATGTAGAATTAAATGAGGCGGATCTTTCAGATGAAATAATCCAGGAATTCGATTGCGGAAATGATGATATGAATGAATATCTGTATGATTATGCCAGGGATGATTCTGTTTATGGGCGTGGTGTGACCTATGTGCTGGTTGCAGATGACAGAAAACGTATTTATGCTTATGCAACATTAAAAACGCACTCCCTTTATTATTATGAAGAGGAAAAGTGATAGAGGACTGCTATGTTATGGAGAACCTGATGCTTGGATTTGGAAAATGTTAGATAACGCATAACAAACGCATAAACACAATATACGGAAATGCAACATTGACACGCACTATATATTGTGTTATCCTATAATTGAATTATCGTTTATGCATAGCACCCTATGCAGAAGAAGTTTAGTCCTGGCAAAATACCGGGAGCAATCATTTGAGACAATAGATCTGAGAAATATAGAAAGACATCAAAAAACTGGAATGGATTTTTGGTGTCTTTTTTTGTTGTCAAAAATTCAGAATCTAGGCAAAGGGAGCAAATACAAAAGGAAGGAGAAGAGGGATAATTCGAAAAAAATAGAAGTATGTCGGATGAGAAACATGGAACAGGAAAAGAAAGGAGGACATGCATAAATGGAAAATGCCGGGAACCGAAAAATGTTAGAACTATAAAGAAGGTGAGGGCATAAGAAATGAAGAGTATGCAGGCTATTATTGCCTGGTAATGGCAATTGTCTGCGGACTAAATGCAGCGGAGGCCTGGAAGATCTATCAGTATGGACCGGATCATCCGTTAAGTAAAAAAATTCTGAAGCATAAGATTAGGGATTCCTCCCTGAAAAAGCTGAAGAAAAAAGAGCAGGAAAAAATGATGAAAAAGCTGTTTCTGGAAGGATACAGTAAAAATGCAATTGCAGAAGCGTTTGAATGCTTACCGGAAACCGTAACAGCAAGAATCAAAAGAGCAGAGGAGGATATGAATGGAACATAGAAATATAAATACAGTTGGAACGATATTTAATGACTTTTTAGGCTTGTATACAGGAGAAAGACCTGTTGGGATCCATGAGCTGATCCAAAAATATGACAGGCATCCGGTTCTGATGGGATTGTTGTCTAATGTGGATTCTGTTATTTATGTGGATGTTAAAAAGGCTATGTATGAGATCTATCCATTTTACAAGAAATACAGACATCGTGCATTGGATGATAGTGTGTGGAAAGACATTGTTGAGAGTGCGGAGGCCCTTGAAAAGAAGTGGAATGGAAACCTTTGGGTACGCCGGGTAATGCTGAATCTGGTGAATGAGCTTGACAAGGAATCCCAGGAAATGCAAAGAGAGGCAGCTGGAGGAAATGTGGAAAATCATGCATCCAAAGCGGCATAATGACGGGAGGAACTTTATATGCTGGAAAAATTGGCGAAAAGCATAGAGGAAGTAAATGTCCTGGCAGAACATTACCGGACCTGTCAAAATGTAGCGGCAATTGAAAGCCTTGCAAAAGAATGTTTCATATCCAAAGAGGACACAGATGCTTTTATAGCGGGAAAAAGGAAGTTTCTGCTGAAGGTTTTGCTGACCCGGCAATCCGGTTCAGTAACCGAAAAACTGACAGAAGAAATGCTTCTTTTGCAGGATTCAGGGTATGCGACCGTGCTTGGCACGTATCTTTTAGACCTTGCCAGAAAAGATCCGGTTATGAAAGATGTGATCCTCCAGCCCCATAAGACGCTGAGACACTGTCTCGAGTATGTCCATGAAAAAGCATATGAGACGGCGCTGGAAAAGGCAAAAAAAGAGGGAAAAACTGGTGTGGGGCAAAATGCTGGTATAGCGATTGGCTCTACAGAGGTATTTGCCTGGGTAATAGACTATTACCTGTTGGACGACCGTAAAGACATGGAGAAAAAAGCACAGGAAGAAATAGATACAATAAAGAAAGCCTGGAAAAGAGCGGAATCAATCAGGACATTGTCAGCAAAATCAAAAGATGCAGATACGAAGAAAGATGTTTCGGAAGATGCAAAGGTGGCAGCAAAGCCAGCAGCGCAAAAGAAAGAAGAACCGGAGCAGCTTTCTTTATTTAATTTAGGAGCCTGAATATGATTGCATACAAAGGGTTTGAAAAAAATTTAAGTTGCAGGGGTTATCAATTTAAACGATATGGGATCAATGAGACAACGGAAGCAAATTGCAGACAGAATGGATTCCATTGTGCGGAAAATCCACTGGATTGTCTTGTTCACTATCCGAATTGGAGGAACTCTAGGTATTTTGTAGTGAAAGCATTTGGAGATCTGGATGAAGATGACAGGGATACGAAAATTTCATGCACCAAGATAGAACTGATAAAAGAATTGGATTTTCCAACACTTTTACTACGGGGAGCAGCGTATATGGCAATACATCCGGACCGCCCATGGTGCAGCCTGGTTTGTAAAGAAACAGGTGTGGGCAATAATGGATTTGTAATTGTACGCGGCAAACAACCAAAAGCAAAAGGAAGGAAAAATGATCTTCTTATTCTTGTCCAGGAAGAACCTGACAGCAATGAGATTATATATGTAAACCAGCTCTGTGTGGATGGCACAAGATATAAGGAAAATCAATGGTACGGAATTGCAGATTGAAAGTTGAATGCTGGATCAGCGGTCATAGAGAAGCCGCAGAAAGGATTATTACGATGAAGTTAGGATATTTGGAATTTGTTGAGGTATTAAGAAAACAGCTTTTGAATGCTTTGAACTTACAGGAACAGCAAATATTTTTTAAAAAGAAAGCCATAGATAATAAGGATCGCTTATTTGTGGAGGCATTTGAAAATTCAAGTGGAAAACAACTGTGCGGTATTGACGTGAAAGATTTATATGAGCGTTGTATGGAAGGGAGTTCGATGGAGTCAATTTTATATTCTGTACAGGAGGAAATCGAGAAACTAAAAATGGTTAGCATGTTAGAGGGCAAGATGACTCCTGACAGTTATCAAAAAATCAAAAAATACCTTTTTGTAAAACCTCTTAACAAGAAAGAGCATTCGCTTGAGATGGAAGATGCCGTGCATGAGGATGTTGGCGATATCGCTTGTGTCCTGTATATGATGCTTAGTAACACGAACGGGTATTTTACAGACATAAAGATAAAAAATCAGCATTTGGAACAATGGGAAATGACAAAAGAGGCTGTTATGGAAGAGGCACTTAAAAATACCTGCCAGATGGCACCCCCTCTCATTTGTACTAATGATGAGAACAAGTGGGGAGGATCCTTTATGGAGAATGGAGCATTCTGCTTATCGAAAAGTGATAAAGTTATGGGTGTTCGACTTTCCACAAATACAAAAGAATATGGAGCGATTTCCGTATTTTACCCTGGTGTCCTTCAAAGACTGGCACAGCTTATGGGAAGTGATTTGTACATTTTATTTACAAGTGGGAATGAAAGTACAATTTACAGTGCAAATGAGAGTAATTTAGAAGATATTAAGACTGAACTCAATGAAATGGTGATTGAGTATAGGAATGCTATGGTGTTTAAGTGTAGGAATGGTATGGTGTTTGAAGAAAAATTATTGTCAGAAGAACTCTACTACTATAGCAGAATCGAAGATAAGATTTCTGTATATATGGAAAAAGTAAAGGTTAACTTTACTACGGTTAATTTAAAGGAAGTGCACTGATTATTAGAAAAGGTAGATAAGGCTGCGTAATAGTTAAGTGGTAAGCAGTATCTGTATAATCCTAACGAAAGGAAATGAAAAAATTATGAGTGAAATTTTAAGTTATGAGAAGTTTGTCGAAAACTTAAGAGCGTATCTGTTAGATGCTTTAAATCTGCAAGAAGAGCGAATTTATTTTAAAGTAAAAGATGAAGCGGGAATGACTCCAGAGGGAGACCGCTTATTTGTTGAGTGCAATGTAAGCCCAGAAGGTAAAGAAGTGTGTGGAATCCATACGGAAGAGTTATATGAGGATTATCTGGATGGTATTTCCATAAAAAGAATTGGAGATACTGTTACAGATGAAATCCTGAAATTAAAAGATGCAGGGTTTTTCAAAAAAGTACAGGATGTAAATAATTATCCCAAAGTAAAGGGAGACCTGTTTATACGGCTTTTAAACAAAAAGAAACATGAAAAGGCACTGGAAAATGCCGTGTATAAAGAAGTGGATGGCATAGCCTGTGTTTTGTATATGAAAGTTGGACAGAGGGATGGATGTATCTCCAGCATGAAAATCCACAAATCCAGTCTGGCAGACTGGGGAATGGATGAGGACGAAGCTTACGAGAATGCTTTGTCGAATACATATTCCCTTAGTCCCCCAAGAATTTATAAGTGGGAACGACTGCTTTTTAATCCTGCTTATGAGGGCGAAGACTTTATGGACATGAATTATGAAGAAAATATTGTGGAAAGAAATGCTGGTAGCTGTCTTTCTACAAGTATTCGTACCAATGGGGCTGTGGCTGTTTTTCTGCCGGATGTGGCACAAAGGATCGCAGACCTTATGGATGATGATTTCTACATTGTATTTACAAGCGTCCATGAGGCAATGATTCATCCTAAGAGGATGTTCTGTCCGGAAGATCTTGAAAGAATTTTAAAAGAGACACTTAAAGAGGCTACCCCGGACGAAGATTATCTGTCAGATGAAATATATTACTATGATAGAGGTGCCCGGAAAATAATGAAATGGAAAAAGGTGGTATCAAAGGTAACTTTACCGGCAAGCTGTGTTGAAAGGCTTCCGTTGTAAATAGCAATGATAAGGTTTTACGGATTATAAGAAAGGAAACTTTATATGTGTCAGCGTTTAACGTATGAAGAATTTGTCCAGAAATTACGGAAATGGATCATAAAAGATGCTCATCTTCCAGAGGACTATGTTTTCCTTAAGAAAAAAGAAAAGACCGGAATAACCGCAAATGGGGACCGGTTATTTGTAGTCTGCGCTGAAACGGATTCCGGAAAAGACATCTGCGGGATTTTTGTGGAAGAACTTTACCAGGATTATGTAGAAGGAACTTCTATGGAAAACATAGAAGCAAGGGTGAAGTGTGACCTGGATAGAGCAGGAAATATGGAAAATACCAGATATCTGAATGACTATGAAAAAGTCAGGGAACATCTCTTTCTGGGGCTTTTGAACCTGGAAAAACACAGGCATGAACTGAAAAATGCCGTATATAAAACAATGGGGGACATTGCAATCACGTTATATGTGCATGCAGGAACCTTGAAGAATGGGATTACATATTTGAAAGTCAGATCGGAATATTTGGAGACATGGGGCTTGGAAAAAGACGATGTTTTACACGATGCTCTTTTAAACAGTTATCGTATATTGTCTCCAAGAATCTATGATTTCAAAAAAATGATGTACACTCCGGGGTATGCTGGTGATGACTTCATGAATGTGGATCCCTATTTTATTTCAGATAAAAAAAAGAAGGAGGGAATCTGTCTTAGCGTAAAAGGACTCACAAATGGAGCTGTGGCAGTCCTGTATCCAGAAGTGATAAAAAAACTGGTGGAATTAATGGATGGGGATTTTTATGTGGTATTTAGCAGTGTGCATGAAGCCCTGATACACAGCTCAAAACTTTGCAGCTTAGAAGAACTTGAGAATTTATTAAGAACTTCCAATTCGAGAATGACATTCCAAAAGGAGTTTTTAACAGATAAGGTCTATTATTACTGCAGGGAAAAGGATAAATTTATTATGCTTCAAGGCAGTCTGAAAATGTTAGTTACAACAATCCGTATGGATGAGGAAAATTAAATGATAAGGAACGAGATGCGGCGGGAATTTCCTGCCGTATCTTTTGTTAAGAGGAGAAGAAAATGTCCAAGGGATACGAATACAATTTGTTGACACAGGAGCTGCTTCTTCAAGGATATACGGCGGAACACTATCCGGACTATGTTCGAATCGGAAACGGAAGGCTGGGAAAGTCACCACTTGAAAATTCATGCGGCGGTTTTATATATACCAAAGATTATCTGGAAAAGAAAGCATTTATGTCTGGCTGTGGTCTATACGTGAGTTGGGAAAAATGTATTAACGATATAGATTACCTGGAGGAAACATTCTGCTTTGAAAATGATAATGTCGTTTTTCGGTGTCCATGGCATAAGAAAAATTGTGAACAGAATCATCCCTTATTAAGGGAAGATAACTTCGGCTTCTGTGCCTGCCATATGGTATCAGATTACCAGTATGAAAAAAGTGCAGAATATTTGGAAGACCAGGCAGATCAGAAAAAGGAAGAATTGTTTCAGAAATTTAAGGAACAGCATAAAAACTGTATTTGTAAGATGCATATGTCTTATAACTACGAGAAGCAGGAATGGAGCCTGCAATATAATCCGATGAGGTGCATGTGCGGACCAGGAGAGTATTGTATGCTGCGGGGCAGACCTCTTTCCAAAAAGACAGGGAATATATACTACGATTTAAAGGTATCTACAATCCGAAAAGATGATACCTTTTTTGCCGGGGAGCCTGTAGTGACGATCACAAGGGGAAAGAAATTTTTGCAAAGCAAGGTTTCGGTCGATATCTGTGAGGAAATTGTAAAAAGAAAACAGGAGGATATTTTTGATAAGGAATGGTGGAATGGCTATTCTATGCAGGCCTTGTACGATCCGGATTTGAAGGTGGAAATTCTGAATGTTAGAGTTGCTACGCGATTGACGCGAGATAAGGCACAGGATACTGAGGATAAAAAAGCCGGAATATACATTGGCTATGAAGCAGACTTTGCGAAAGCGAAGAAGAAGTGGAAACAGAAACGAAAAGAGAAACGCTTGGAGCAGACAAAAAGAAAGATTGTGCAAAAGGGCTGGGAGTCTCTGAATGATACAGAACAAAGATTTATGAAGAAGAGACTTTCTGCCGAACAGATTGAAGCTTTGCAACAGGAGTGGGTTACGGCAAATGAGCATAAGGATGAGGCTGAGCAGTTAACCCTGGATTTATAAAATAACTTCGGAAAGGACAAATTAGATGGAAAAACGAAAGCTTAAAAAAATGAAGGTATTGGAACCATCGGAGGAGATGGTTCTGGCGGCAGAAAGTGATATTCCAGCTATCGGAAATATGGCTTATGAGAGAATGGAATATCCAATTGGTTTGTTCATTCAGGCAGAAATGGACGAAAATATCTTAAAAATTGGTTTTTTTGTTACAGATATTTTGACTGCTGGCGGAAGAAGACCTTTATATACCCTGTTCATTGATAAGGAAAATGATTGCTTCATAGGATATGATTACCGGCTGAAGAAATGGACCAATAAAATGCTGGATAAAATTGAACTGCCTAAAGGGGTAAAGGGAGATCATACCTGGTGTGATCTAAACAGCCGCAGTCAAATATGGGAAACCCTGGGTGAGGAATATAAAAAAGATAATGTATGTTATGGCCTTTTTCATTTTGAAGAACAGGTACGGGAAAGGCAAAAGATACAGAAACATTTAAAACGAACAACCGCCTGGGACCAGGTTATGAAATACGTCAGGGAAACTCCGAAGGACTGGGAGAAATGGCTGAAAAGAGTGGGAATTACACAGAATTACATTTTTTATGAATACTCCCGGAAGAAAAATATCACAGGCTACTGTACATGGTGTGAAAAGAATGTGGTGGTGAATGGCGTAAAACACAACAGGACGGGAAAATGTCCTAACTGCAGGCATAAGATCCAATATAAGGCAGTGGGAAGACAGCGCATGGTAAAGTCAAAAGAAGAAACTGCATATCTTTTGCAGACATGCGGTGATAATTTTGTTATTCGTGAATTCAGGGCAGATGTGAAATATGACATGGTTGCTTATACAAAACCAGTTTATAACTGGAGAGAGCTGCGACGATATGTATTTGATAAAGACCTTAACGAAAAAAAATTTTACTGGGGCTATTATCATGGGACAGAAGAGAACAGATGGATCCATGGGTCATTGAATACATACAACCCTTATTGCTGGGGGAATTGGGGATATGAACCCCGCTATCCGGGGCATATCTACAAAAAGTCACTCCATGGAATAAAAAATAATCAGCTTAAAAGAAGCGGATTCCATGAGCTGGTCAGAAAAAGTGAAACAGTAGAGCCGGTAGCCTATTTTCATCGGTTAAAGCAATATCCTTATCTGGAGCAGCTGATAAAAGCCGGGCTGAATGAGCTTGCAAAGGAAATCATAGAAAACAATACTTCTGTTTTTTATAAGGAAGCAGATTCGCTTGGACATGCTCTTGGGATTGATAAGTTCCGCCTGAACCGCCTTCGCAATAATCATGGTGGAAAAGTATTTCTGCAATGGTTGACTTATGAAAAGGGATTTGAAAAAGTGATAAAAGATAACGTGATTGCCTGGTTCTCGAAATGGCAGATCTGTCCGGAAGACCTTTTGTTTGTACTGGATCGGATGAGCCCGGAGCAGATGAAAAATTATTTGGAAAAACAGGCAGAAGAAAGTGAAAAAAAACCAAAGGAGCTCATTGGTACCTGGAAAGACTATCTTGGCATGGCGTCAAAGCTTGGTATGGACGTGAAGGATCCAATTATATACCGTGTGAGAAAACTGGAAAAACGGCATAACGAACTGGTTCAATTGATGATAGAGAAGAAACTGGATATAAAAGCCGAAGAGATTACAGAAAAATTTCCTGGTATAGAAAATGTCTGTGAAAATCTGAGAAAATATGAATATAGCGATCATACTTTCAAAATTTTGGCCCCGCGGAATATCAAGGATATTCTGGAAGAAGGAGAAGAACTGCAGCACTGCATCATCGGAAAAGATACTTATTTTGCGCGTATGGCAAAACAGGAGTCTTATCTTTTGTTCCTGAGAAAAAAGAATGCACCCCAAAAGCCATATTATACATTGGAAGTAGAACCAGACGGGACGGTACGCCAGAAACGGACATATTTTGACAGGCAGAACCCGGATATTAAGCAGGCTGAGAAATTTTTATTGCGCTGGCAGAAACAGCTTTCGCGCAAACTTAATAAGGAAGATAAGATACTTGCACTAAAAAGCCGTGATCTTCGAAAGAGAGAAATTGAGGATCTGCGGGAAAAGAAAGTAAAGGTGAACGGATTTGGCTTTACTGGAAAGCTGCTTGCGGATATTCTGGAGGAAGATTTAATGGAAAATGCTGCATAAATGGTATTGTTCCTATATTGTTGGCTCATACGAGTCTTAGAAAATAATTTTGTAAATTATCATGGTGATGAAATTAAAATACTACGTATATGGAACTACGGTGAAATTGACACAAAACTACAGAATGATATAATAAAAATGGCATTTGGCAGCAGATACTGCGTAAATTCTTATCTCGATTTTGTTTGAGATTAAAAAAATTATATGCGTGAATAGAGCGCCCAAAATCAAGAAGATTATTGATTTTAGGCGCTTTTATTGTTTCCAAATGCCAATCTCCAATACGAAAGGGGGAAAGTATGTGCTGTGTCAACTCCATATGTTGAAAGGAAGACGATATTATGCATAAACCAAGGCGGAGAACCAAATATTTTGAAAGATTCTATTTTGAATATGAAGGTATTTTATACCTAAGCAAAAAAAATTGTTGTGAGAAACTTGGATTTGAGTATGGTTCTGTTTTAGGGTATAGACATACGAATAATTGTTCTTTCACGGAGGCACTTGATCATTTCATGGAAATACGTGAGCAGAATCAATTTGTTTTTCGCAATCGGAATTGGTTGAATCTCGACAACTGCTGTGAATTTTATGGTGTAAATAAATTTACCGTGCGACATTACCAATATGATTATGGTGATACCATTCAGGAAGCATTAGAAAAAGCAATTAAGTATACGAAACAGATAAAATTCGTTTACAAGGGAAAAACATATCCTTCTTTAGCAAAATGCTGCAGGGAAATGGGAATACCAGAATCAACAGTACGAAAATGCATGGCAGAAACTGGAAAAACCGGAGCTGTTGCATTGACCCATTGCATAAAAAAAGCGGAAGAAAGAAAATATAGTAATCCGTCCCCGTTTTTTTATAGAGAAAAGGAATATTCAATGTTTACAGAGTGCTGTCGTGAATTTAATCTGGAGCCAAACAAGGTCAGACAAAAAAGCATTTCGCTGAATAGCTCGTTACAAGATGCACTGGATTTCTTTCTCTTAGATCACCCTGTAAGGAGAAAAAAGAATTTTGATGACAATTATTTTATTGAATCGGTATCAGCAACATGTAGGCAATATGGAATTAAAAGAGCTGATGTTTACAATTATATAAAAGACAATCAGTGTTCCAAGGAAGAAGCAATCAGGTATTATATTGCTGTTAAGAACAAAATTGGAACTGGGCCTATTACATTTGAAGGCGTTAAATATGTAGATGTCCGAGAATGTTGCAGGAAACTTGGAATTTCTTACAGATGGGTGTGTGACAGGATTATATATAAAAATGCTGGAGTGGATGAAACTTTGTTTTATTACAAGACAGAGAAAGAAAAATGGCAGAAGATGTCAGAAGAGCCGATTTATCTGGAAGATGGAACAAAATATGATAATCTTCACGATTTTTGCCGGGTTCTTAAGATACGCCAAACAGATATTTATGGGTATATATACCGTCATGATTGTTCCGTGCAGGAGGCAGCAGATTTTTATGCAAGCAGACAAGCAGCTGTGGATAAAGAAATAATACAAATTGGGGAAATGGTGTATACAGATCTTCAGAAATGTTGTAAGGAACAGGGAATTCTTTATCGCTGGGTGTGTAATAAGATGCTGCGTGAAAATATTACAGCTTCTGAAGCAGTCAAGTATTACATTCGCAAAAATGAAAAGAAACAGTTAAAAGCCCAGAGAAAAGCAGCACTTAAAGTGAAAGGGAAAATGCCGGAACCACAGAGAGTTATTGTTATGGGACAGGAATATGAGTCAAAAGAAAAATGTTACAAAGCCCTTGGGATCACTAAAAAACTGGTTCTTAGACACATGCGGGAAACAAATTGTCTGTTTGAAGAGGCGGCTGCTTATTGTTACGAAAAGAAACGGAAAAAACAATTTGAATTTCGTGGGAAAACATATAAAAGCTATAACGCCTGTTGTAAAGCATATGGAGTGGCACAGGAATATGTTGCATTAAAAGCCAACAGGGAACGAATAACAAGACAGGAGGCAATAGAAAAACTACTGGAGCAAAGAGAAAATAAAAGTACGTTGTTGGTTGATAACTTAATTACGAAAGATGAGGGATAATATGACAAGAAAAGGAAATAAACAGGAAGAACCAGAGAAACTTCTTCTTTCAGTAAAGGAAACATGCGAATTAACTGGTTTATCAGAAAGAACTGTGCGAACTATAATGGCGGAAAATGAGTTTACGGTCCGGATCGGGAGAAGAACGCTTGTTCATAAGAAAAAATTTGAAAAATGGCTGGACAAACAGTACTCTTGAATATTTTGTGAGAACGTGATAATATTCTGATGTACTTGAGATCTGGTCTGGAAAGGATGAATGCCATATGGGTAAATCTTTAAAAGGTAAAGAACTTGGACGTGGGCTTTACCAAAGATCAGATGGGCTATATGTGGCCAGAATATATACGAAAGGTTCCCCGAAACCAATCTACTTATATGACAGCAATTTAGCCAAACTCAAAAAGAAGCGTGATCATGAAAAAGCAAGATATATTATGGGGCTTAATGCAGGAGCACGAAAGTATACTACTGCTGAGTGGTTTGATGAGTGGATGAAGCTATATAATATAGGACGCCTAAAAAACACGACTATTAATGGTTATGTTGATGGATTTGAACGAATTACAGATTATATTGGCTCGGTGAGACTGGAAAGTCTCACCCCTGCCCATATTCGTAATATGGTGGAAAGATTACAGGCAGATGGCTATGCAGAAACGTCAGTGGAGCATTCGCTGACGATTGTAAATCTATTATTAAACAGTGCAGTAGATAGCAGAATGATTCCCATGAATCCATGTAAAGGGATTTTAATTGCGAAATCGGAAGAAGCTGTAGTCGATCCATTACAGGAAGATGAAGAAAAAGTTCTGACCAAGGAAGAAATTGAAACCTTTTTGAATGCTGCAAAAAATACAAGATATTATGAAGTGTTCTATATTATCCTGAATACAGGTATGCGAATTGGAGAACTTGCAGCTCTTCAATGGGAGGATATTGATTTTCATTCACACAGAATTCGTGTTTATAAAACCCTTAATAAAACAACTATTTTTTATGATAACAAAAAAAATCGTGTTGAAAACCCATACAATACAAAACAAATAACAACACCTAAAAAGAAGGCAAGTTACCGTTGGATTCCAATGTCAAAAAAAGTTGAAAATGCCTTTCTGACTTGGAAGGTAAAGCAGGATATGGACAAGGAAAAATATGGTTCGAAATGGGGCGCAAATAACGTTTTAAAAGACGAATACCCAGATCTTGTTTTTACAACAAAGCCCGGTAATCTCTTCCTTCCCCAGTATGGTTCTCAGGAATGTTCACGTATATTAAACATCATTGATAAAAAAGAGATAAAACGTGCACAGATAGAAAACAGGGAACCACATCTTTATAGTGTGTATCCACATAAATTTAGGCATACGTTTGTTACGAGAATGAACCAGTCAAATATGTCACCATTTACTGTAAGCAAAATTGCTGGACATTCAAGCGTAAATATGACAAACTATTATACGCATTTGGAGAAGGAATATGTTTCGGATGAGTTCAATAAATTTATAGAAACATACGAAGAAGAAAATATTCCCCAAATTGAAGAGAATACAACAAAGGATAAATATGAATAATACTACTGATAACGAGAAAATTAAAAAAACCGTGCAGAAACCGTGCAGTAACACTTCCAAAAGCGGCGCAAATGCAGATAAATCAAGGGGTTCTGGCAAAAGTATGAACATGTCGCCCATGATGCAGGAATACTGCAAAACAAAAGAAGAATACAAAGACTGCATCTTATTTTATCGTCTCGGGGATTTCTACGAGATGTTTTTTGATGATGCACTTCTGGTATCCAAGGAGCTGGAACTGACGCTCACCGGTAAAGACTGCGGTCTGGAAGAACGTGCTCCTATGTGTGGAATTCCCTTTCATGCAGCTGATACCTATATTAACCGTCTTATTGAACGGGGACATAAAGTTGCAATCTGCGAACAGGTAGAGGATCCGAAAAAAGCAAAAGGACTTGTAAAGCGTGCTGTTATCCGTGTGGTTACTCCCGGAACTACTTTAGATGCAACTTCTTTGGATGAGTCAAAGAACAATTATCTGATGTCAATTGTCTCCATAGCAGACCGCTTTGGTTGTGCAATAGCGGATATTACCACAGGTGACTGTTTCCTTACAGAAGTACCAAATAGCCAGAAACTGGTTGATGAGATCAACAAATTCAGTCCGGCTGAAATCATATGTAATGATTCCTTTTTTATGAGTGGGGTTGACACAGACGATTTGAAAGAACGTCTTGGAATTTGTATTTTTTCCCTGGATGCCTGGTATTTCGATGATGATACCTGCAGAAAAGAATTAAGGGAACATTTTCACGTAACCAATCTGGAAGGCCTTGGAATCAGCGATTATGACAGTGGAATCATAGCTGCCGGAGCGCTGTTTTTGTATCTTAAGGAAACGCAGAAGACTGCACTTTCTCAGATGACTACCATCCGTCCTTATACGGCAGAGCGTTATATGCTGATTGACAGCTCCAGCCGACGAAATCTGGAGTTGGTGGAGACCCTCCGTGAAAAGCAGAAAAGAGGTTCTCTTCTCTGGGTACTGGATAAGACTAAAACAGCCATGGGTGCCCGTACTCTTCGCTCCTTTGTGGAACAGCCACTGATCGATGCAGAAGAGATCAATCGCAGACTGGAAGCTCTTGAAGAGCTGAATGAGAAACCGATGCTCCGCGATGAGATCCGGGAATATCTCAATCCAGTGTATGACCTGGAGCGTCTGGTCAGCCGCATCAGCTTTAAGTCTGCAAATCCAAGAGATATGGTAGCATTTGCGTCCTCTCTGGAAATGATTCCTTATATTAAACAGGTTCTCAAGGACTTTCAGGCACCGATTCTGAAAGAAATCTACGAGGACATGGACAGTCTTGAAGATATTACAGATCTGATCAAGCACGCCATTGTAGATGAACCGCCCCTTGCCCAGAAGGATGGAGGCATTATTCGTGAAGGCTTTAACGAAGATGTGGATAAATTCCGCAGTGCCCGCACAGATGGAAAAAAATGGCTTACAGAGCTGGAAACAAAGGAACGTGAGCGTACCGGAATCAAATCCCTGAAGATCAAATATAACCGTGTATTCGGCTATGCCCTTGAGGTAACCAATACGTTTAAAGAACTGGTGCCGGAGAACTACATCCGTAAACAGACTCTTGCAAATGCAGAACGTTATATTACCGAGGAGTTGAAAAACCTTGAAAATATGATCCTTGGCGCTGAAGATAAACTTTATGCCCTGGAATACGAGCTGTTTTCCAATGTCCGTGATAAAGTTGGCCAGGAAGTGATAAGAATCCAGCGTACAGCCAAGGCAATTGCAGGTCTGGATGTGTTTGCATCCCTGGCGCTTGTTGCTGAGCGCAATCATTATGTACGCCCGAAGGTAAATGAAGGCGGAATTATAGATATCAAAGGTGGCCGTCATCCGGTTGTAGAGCAGATGATCGATAATGATATGTTCATTGCCAACGATACATACCTTGACAATACTAAAAAAAGAATTTCCATTATTACAGGCCCCAATATGGCAGGTAAATCTACATACATGCGTCAGACTGCGTTGATCGTACTTATGGCGCAGATTGGAAGCTTTGTTCCGGCAGATAAGGCTGTGGTTGGAATTGTAGACAGAATCTTTACTCGTGTAGGTGCATCAGATGACCTTGCCAGCGGACAGAGTACTTTCATGGTAGAAATGACTGAGGTTGCCAATATCCTTAGAAATGCCACTGCCAAGAGCCTTCTGATCCTGGATGAGATCGGCCGTGGAACCAGTACCTTTGATGGTCTTGCCATTGCCTGGGCAGTGATTGAACATATCAGTAATACAAAGCTTTGTGGAGCCAAGACATTATTTGCCACACATTATCATGAACTGACTGAACTGGAAGGAAAACTATCTGGCGTTACCAACTACTGCATTGCAGTTAAGGAAAAAGGTGACGATATTGTTTTTCTCCGCAAGATTGTAAAAGGCGGCGCAGATAAGAGCTATGGAATTCAGGTCGCCAAGCTGGCAGGTGTTCCGGATTCTGTTATTAACCGTGCAAAAGAGCTGGTTGAGGAATTAAGCGATGCAGACATTACTGCTGCTGTAAAAGATCTGGCTTCACCGAAGAAGAAGCCGAAGGTAGAAATGGATATGGCGCAGATGTCATTATTTGACACTGTACAGGACAATGACATTATTGAAGAATTAAAAGGCATTGACATTGGAAATCTGACTCCCATGGAAGCCTTAAATACGTTATACAATCTTCAGAATAAGATAAAGAACAGATGGTAACTGACAGCTGACTTTCATATATGGTGCTGTCACCGGCAGGCGACATGTCCGTATTGTGAACCGAAGCGGTCAACCTGCTTTTATATGGAGAGAAAAACTTGAGAAAAATAGCAGTTTTAGATAAACATACCATTGATAAAATTGCAGCAGGTGAGGTGGTAGAGCGCCCTTCTTCTGTTGTAAAGGAGCTTGTAGAAAATTCCATTGATGCTGGTGCTACTGCTGTAACAGTAGAGATTACAGATGGAGGAAAGAAGCTGATCCGTATTACAGACAACGGAGGGGGAATTGAGGCTGCTCAGGTACCTACGGCATTCTTAAGTCATGCTACCAGCAAAATTGAAAAAGTAGAAGATCTGGAAAACATAGCCTCACTGGGATTCCGTGGTGAGGCTTTATCCAGTATTGCCGCAGTTTCCCAGGTGGAGCTGATCACAAAAACTCCTTCTGCTATCAGCGGCGTGCGTTATGTGATCGAAGGCGGCGTAGAACAAAGCCTTGAGGAAATGGGAGCTCCAGATGGAACTACTTTCCTGGTTCGGAATCTTTTTTACAACACACCGGCCCGGAGCAAGTTCCTGAAATCTGATTCTTCAGAAGCAAATTATATTGGAACTATGATGGAACAGCTTGCTCTTTCCCATCCGGAGATTTCTTTTAAATATATTCAGAACAAACAGGTGAAACTGCATACTTCCGGCAATTATAATGTGAAGGATGTTATTTATAATGTATATGGCCGGGATATGGCGAAAGCACTTCTGGAAGTCTTCTACGAAAATGATTTTATGAAAATTGAGGGATACGCCGGCAAACCGGAGGTTTCCAGAGGAAACCGAAGCTTTGAGAACTACTATGTAAATGGCAGATTTGTGAAAAACAATATTATTACGAAGGCCATTGAGGATGCATATAAGGGCTTTGTCATGCAGCATAAATTTCCTTTTGTGTCATTGCAGATCCAGATGACAGGAAATGATCTGGATGTAAATGTTCATCCCCGGAAACTGGAGGTTCGTTTTGCAAGAGGGGCGGAGGTGTATGATGCCATTTACGAGGCTGTTCACAATGCGCTTCTTCACAGAGAACTGATACCGGTTGTTCCAGTGGGAAAAGAGGAGCGGGAATCAAAGGTGGCAGCAGTAAGCCGCGGAGCAGTTCCGGAGCCATTTGAGAAAAGCCGCAGGACGGAACTTCATTGTGAAGGTGCTGCTGAAAAAGCTGGTCGAAGCAGCGCAGGGAATAATGAAAGCTGCTATTCACAGGCTGCTGAAAAAACAGTTCTAACTGGAAAAACAGCTCTAACTGAAAAAACAGCTCCAACTGGAAAAATAAATTCATCTGGAAGCCTTGTAAACAGCTCTGGCTGTCAGGCCAGCAGTGTGCTTCGTGAGCAGGCAATTTATCAGGCGAAGCCATTTAGCAAGGAAGAGGAAGCTCTTTTTGCAGGAACTTTAAAAGAGGCTGCGGAGGCAGATAAAAGAGCGGATGAAAAAGCAGAAGAAAAAGCGGATAAAAGTGCAGATGAAAAAGCGGCAGAAGATAACATATCGGTTGAGAGAATGAATGAAGCCGATAATCAGGCAGAGACTGCTGTATCCGTAAACTATGAGATACCAGATAAATCTGAGCCTGGACAGAGTGATCCAGGCTCAGAATATCCATCCGTTGGGGGAAAGCAGCTTGAGCTTTTTCAGGAGAAACTTCTGGCACCAGAATCCCGAAGCCGCCATAAGCTGATTGGCCAGTTGTTTGACACCTACTGGCTGGTGGAATTTGAAAACCAGTTTTACATTATCGACCAGCATGCAGCTCACGAAAAGGTAAATTATGAGCGCTTTGTAAAACGTTTTAAAGAACAGTCCATTGAATCGCAATATCTGAATCCTCCGCTTGTGGTGACCTTGAACATGGATGAACAGGCGAAATTAAAAGCCAACGAAGAATATTTCAGGAAATACGGTTTTGAGATTGAACCCTTTGGTGGAAGGGAATACTGTATCAGTGCAGTTCCGACAAATTTGTACGGATTCCATGAAGAAGAACTCTTTCTGGAAATGCTTGACAATCTGGGAGGAGAAGGTGCAAAGGATGCTTTTGACCTTTTCACAGCAAGACTTGCCACAATGGCATGCAAATCTGCTGTCAAAGGAAATCATCAGATGTCTGCTCTGGAGGCAGATAAGCTGATCGACGAGCTTCTTACTCTGGACAATCCATATAATTGTCCTCATGGCCGTCCCACTATCATTGCGATGACAAAGACAGAAATTGAAAAGAAATTTAAGCGAATTGTATAAACAGGAGAGATTATGAAAAAACCTCTTATTGTCCTTACCGGTCCCACTGCAGTTGGAAAAACCAGGCTGTCTATTTCTCTGGCAAAAGCCATTGGCGGCGAGATCATATCTGCAGATTCCATGCAGGTTTATAAATATATGGATATTGGCTCTGCGAAGATCATGCCAGAAGAAATGCAGGGAGTTCCCCATTACCTGGTGGATGAGCTGATGCCAGAGGAAGAATTTCACATTGTGCGTTTCCAACAGATGGCAAAGGATGCCATGGAAAAGATTTACACCAGGGGACATATTCCCATTCTGGTGGGGGGAACCGGCTTTTATATTCAGGCGGTGACCAGAGACATTGATTTTACCCAGGCTGAGCAGGACGATGGATACCGGGCCGGTCTGGAGGCGATTGTCCAGGAAAAAGGTGCTGCATATCTTCATCAGATGCTGGCAGAGGTGGATCCCAAAAGCGCCGAAGTGATCCACGAAAACAACACGAAGCGTGTAATCCGCGCACTGGAATTTTATCATCAGAACCATAGCCCTATTTCCGCACACAATGAGGAGCAGCAGGAACGAACCAGCCCCTATAATCTGGCATACTTTGTGCTGAATGCACCACGGGAGCTTTTATATAAACGCATTGATAAGCGGGTGGATGAAATGATGACCAGCGGTCTTGTGGCAGAAGTCCAGAAGCTGAAGGACATGGGCTGTCATAGAGGTATGGTTTCCATGCAAGGTCTTGGATACAAAGAAATCCTGGCCTATCTGGATGGAGAAATGTCGCTGGAAGAGGCTGTGCGGATCTTGAAGCGCGACACCCGGCACTTTGCCAAACGCCAGCTCACCTGGTTCCGCAGAGAGCCGGAAACAGTGTGGGTGAATAAAGATGAGTTCGGGTATAACGAGGATAAAATGCTGGAGTATATGCTGAATGTTTGCCATGAAAAAGGAATAACTGGAGAGTAGTTATTTCAATAATCAGATTTTCCCCAGGGGAATCGCCCGCCTTTGAAAATAACAAAAAATGGAGGAATACCGTCAGACAGACGGAAAGAATTATTATGAAAGAATTATACGAGCAGCTGGGAATTTCTTCCCAGGTTTACGATTTTTGCCATGAAATAGAGGAATCCTTAAAGGAGCGTTTTGAAAAGTTTGACAAAACAGCAGAATATAACCAGATGAAGGTGCTTCTGGCTATGCAGAAAAACCGTGTCAGCGAGGAGTGTTTCGGTTCTTCTTCCGGTTACGGCTACAACGATTACGGTCGTGATACTCTGGAAAAAGTTTATGCGGATACATTCCACACAGAAGCATGTCTGGTGCGTCCGCAGATTGCGTGTGGAACGCATGCCCTGGCCATTGCTCTTTTTGGAAACCTGCGTCCAGGCGACGAAATGCTGGCACCAGCCGGAAAGCCATATGATACTCTTGAAGAGGTGATCGGTATCCGTCCATCCAAGGGCTCCCTGGCAGAATACGGAGTAACTTATCGTCAAGTGGATCTTCTTGAGGATGGAACTTTCGATTATGAAAATATCCGCAAAGCAATCAATGAGAAAACAAAACTGGTTGAGATTCAGCGTTCCAAAGGCTATATGACACGCCCCTCTTTCTCAGTAAAGCAGATTGGCGAGCTGATCGCATTTGTAAAGAGCATTAAGCCTGATGTGATCTGTATGGTAGACAATTGCTACGGCGAATTTGTTGACACGATTGAGCCCAGTGATGTTGGTGCAGATATGGTGGTTGGTTCTTTGATCAAAAACCCGGGCGGCGGACTTGCTCCAATTGGCGGTTACATTGCGGGAACCAAAGAGTGCGTGGAAAATGCTTCTTACCGTATGACCTGTCCGGGACTTGGTGCTGAGGTGGGAGCTTCACTTGGCGTAAACCGTTCCTTCTATCAGGGATTTTTCCTTGCACCGATGGTGACAAAGGGTGCGTTAAAGGGCGCTGTTTTTGCAGCCAATATTTATGAAAAGCTTGGATTTGACGTGGTTCCAAATTCCACAGAGCCAAGGCAGGATATTATTCAGGCAGTGACTTTAAAAAGTCCGGAGCGTCTGATCGCATTCTGTAAGGGGATTCAGGCTGCTGCCCCGGTTGACAGTTATGTTGATCCGGAGCCATGGGATATGCCAGGTTATGATAGTCAGGTCATTATGGCGGCTGGCGCATTTGTACAGGGCTCTTCTATTGAGCTTTCCGCAGATGGACCTGTGAAAGAGCCATATGCCGTATATTTCCAGGGAGGACTTACCTGGGAGCATGCAAAACTAGGTGTTATGATGTCCTTGCAGAAACTTGTGGAGCAGGATTTGGTAAAATTACAGTGAAATCATGAAAAACATGAATTTTCGTGCAACGCCAGGCGTGTAACAGGGAGGCGCTGAACCGTTACCATAAGTTCTTTAAAACAGATGTAAAAAACGGGAGTTTATATGGAGAAAAAACGTGTTATCGTTACAGGCGGCGGGGCGTCCGGGTTGATGGCTGCCATTGCAGCTGCAGAAAACGGGGCCGCTGTAACCATATTGGAACAAAATGAAAAACCAGGCAAAAAGATCTGCGCTACAGGAAACGGCAAATGTAATTTTACCAATATCCAGGTGCCGTCTGATGCATATCGAAGCGAAAATCCAGGCTTTGAACAGGCAGTTCTGAACCAGTTTTCGGTAGAAGACACGGTGAAATTTTTTACCCGGCTTGGAATTTATCCTGTAAATAAAAACGGCGGCTATCTCTATCCTCACAGCGGACAGGCAGCAAGCGTTGCCGAGGTATTGTGTATGGAAGCACGGAATCTTGGGGTAAAGATCAAGACCAACCAAAAAGTACAACGTGTTTTTAAGGAACAGGATATCTGGAAGGTTCAGGTAGAAGGCTGGATATACGAGGGTGAGGCTGTTATTCTTGCCAATGGTTCCAAAGCTTCTGCAATTTCCGGTTCCGATGGCAGCGGTTATGAGCTTGCCGCAGCACTGGGGCACAGGCTTATAGAGCCTCTCCCAGCTTTAACTGCCCTGAAATGCAGGAATACAGGCTTTTCCGGCTGGGCAGGTGTTCGAACAGAAGGCAGAATTACGCTGCTTGTGGATGGGGAAAAAGTCACAGAGGAAACAGGAGAACTACAGCTTACTGATTATGGCGTATCTGGAATTCCGGTGTTTCAGGTCAGCCGATACGGAATCCGTGCACTGAAACAGGGAAAAAATGTGACTCTGATTTTAAATTTTCTGCCAGAATTTTCCCGGGAACAGTTAAAAGCTTTTCTGAAAATACGAAAGGAAAACTGCCCCTATAAAGGAAAAAAAGACTTTTTGACCGGACTTTTCCCGGATAAGCTTGCAAAAGTGCTTTTGTCAGCAAATGATCTGGAAGAAGCAATCAGCAGCTATCCGCTTAAAGTGACTGGTTATCAGTCTTTTGAACAGGCACAGGTGTGCTCAGGCGGCGTTGATACTACGCAGGTTAACGCCCGGACCTTGGAATCCACACGAAATTCAGGCCTATATTTCGCAGGAGAACTATTGGACATTGATGGGAAATGTGGCGGTTACAATCTGCAGTGGGCCTGGTCCAGCGGTTATGTTGCAGGAGTGAATGCCAGCAAAATGTCAGAGCGTGTTTGAAAAAGGAGAATAACATGATTCGAATTACCCAGCTGAAACTTTCAATCAATCATACCCCGGAAGAGTTAAGCCAAAAGATCCGTAAGGAGCTTCGTCTGAAAAATGAAGGCTTCACTTACGAAATAGTGAAGCAGTCACTGGATTGCCGGCATAAAGAGGATAAGAAATTTGTTTATACAGTAGACGTGTCTTTGCAGGATATAAATCAGGAAAACAAGATCTTACGAAAGGTTCATGATAATAACATTATGTCAACCAAGAAAAAGGAATACATATTTCCATCTCCTGGTGAAGAGGAACTGAAATATCCGCCAGTCATTGTAGGAAGCGGACCTGCCGGAATTTTTTGTGCCTGGTATCTGGCAAGGGCAGGTTATCGGCCTCTGGTTCTGGAACGGGGAGAGGAAGCGCATATCCGTCAGAAGACTGTCGAGAATTTCTGGAAAAATGGCATACTGGATCCGGATTCCAATGTGCAGTTTGGTGAAGGTGGGGCTGGTACTTTTTCCGACGGAAAACTAAATACTCTGGTAAAGGACCCTTCAGGAAGAAATCATGAAGTACTGAAGCGTTTCGTGCAGGCGGGTGCACCGTCAGAAATTATCTATCAGCAGAAACCACATCTTGGTACAGACGTGCTGGTTGGTGTGGTGGAGACTCTTCGCCATGAAATTGAGAAAATGGGCGGGGAATTCCAGTTCCGTTCCAAAGTGACAGATCTTTTTTTTGAAAACAGTCAGTTAAAAGAAATTGAGATAAATGGGGAAAAAAGGATTCCTGCCCAGGTATGTGTGCTGGCAGTTGGACACAGCGCAAGAGATTCTTTTTCCATGTTTGAGAAAAAAGGAATCTATATGGAACCAAAATCTTTTGCAGTAGGTGTACGTATGGAACATCCACAGTCCATGATCAATCTGGCTCTTTATGGGGAAGAGGAAAACGAGAAACTTGGAGCAGCTGCTTATAAAGTCACTCACACATGTGAAAATGGCCGTGGTGTTTATTCCTTTTGCATGTGTCCGGGAGGTTATGTGGTGAACGCTTCTTCGGAACCGGAGATGCTTGCTGTAAATGGTATGAGCTATCAGGCCAGGGACAGCCGCAATGCAAACAGTGCGCTGATCGTATCGGTGACTCCGGCTGATTTTCCAGAAGAGGGTCCACTGGGCGGTGTAGCATTCCAGCGCAGTCTGGAACGCGCAGCGTGGAAAGCTGGAAATGGTAAGGTTCCGGTACAGTTGTTTGAAGATTATCAGAATCATAAGCCAAGTACAAGACTTAAAGATGTAGAACCTTGTATTAAGGGTGACTGTGTTCCAGGTGATGTGCGCAGTATTTTTCCAAAAGAGATCGGTGATTCCATAGAAGAGGGTGTTCTTGCCTTTGGAAAAAAAATCAAAGGCTTTGACCGTCCTGATGCAGTGTTGTCCGGCGTGGAAAGCAGAACATCATCTCCGGTGCGTATTGTCCGTGATAAGGATTCCCTGGAAGCAAACTATGAGGGGATTTACCCATGTGGGGAAGGCGCTGGATATGCAGGCGGGATTACTTCTGCTGCTATGGATGGCATAAAAGTAGCGGAAGCTGTTTCTAAAAAGTTTAGAAATTTTTAGGAGAGAGTGTACATCTCTCCTTTTTTATGCTAAAATGAGTCTGCATTGTGAAACACAATGCGGGGAAAACTGTCTTTGTGTCTCGGGGAATAAGAAGAATCTGCTTATTATGGCATGAAGAACAGTCCCATTACTGTTCATTGGCAAAGCTGCGCGAAGTATGCTTTGGGTATGGTGTGAGCAGTATCCTGTCAGTCCTGGAGAACTGCAGGTGAAAGATATGAATGAAATGAAACAGACCATCAGAGAACTGCCGGAGTCGTCACGTCCTTATGAGAAATGTCTGCAGTGGGGACCATCCGTGCTCAGCGACAGCGAGCTTCTGGCAGTGATCCTGAGAAGCGGTGTACAAGGCTGCAATTCTCTTGTACTCGCCAATCAAATCTTAAGTCTTACGAAAGATACCTCCTATCCGGGACTTCTGGGACTTTTACATATGTCCATTCCGGATCTGATGAAGGTGAACGGAATCGGGAAAGTCAAGGCCGTCCAGCTGAAATGTATCGGGGAGCTTTCCAAGCGGATGGCGTCTGCTGTTGCCAGACCAAGACTTTCTTTTAACGAACCCATCACGATAGCAAAATACTATATGGAACGTCTCCGGCACGAAGAGCAGGAAGTATTGATCGTTATGCTGCTGGATGGAAAAAACCATTTTCTTGGTGAGCAGATGCTTTCCCGGGGAACCGTGAATTCAACTCTGATCACTCCAAGGGAGGTTTTTATGGAAGCATTGAAGTTTCACGCTGTAAGTGTGATCCTGGTTCATAACCATCCAAGCGGAGATCCTACGCCCAGTGAATGTGATAAGAAAATTACAGAGCGTATTTACCGGTCTGGGGAGATTCTTGGGGTGAAGCTTCTGGATCACGTTGTGATCGGTGACCAGAGATACATTAGCTTTAAAGAACAGGGAATGATGCCGGAGGAATGATCCGCCGGAAGTGCTGACGCCGTCTGTAAACCAGTGGCGGGTATTTGTTTTTGCAGGGCATAGTAAGGATGAAGGGACAGATATATGCTGTTTGAAAAAACATATGGAATAGACCTTGGAAGCAGTTCCGTCAAGGTCTATTCCATGATTCGAAATAAAAGCTACATTGAGAAGAACATGATTGCGGCCAAGGGCCGCAAAATCATAGCCGTGGGCAACGAAGCGTATGAAATGTTTGAGAAAGCACCCTCTGATATTTCCGTAAGTTCGCCGATGGCTTTTGGTATGATAGCCAATCTGGAACTGCAGGAAATTGTACTTTACAGTATGATGAAAAAAATTGATAAAATTCTGGGAATAGGCTCTGTCATGTACTTTGCAGTTCCTCTGGACATGACTGCTATTGAAAAAAGAGCTTATTATCAGGTGGCGAATGGACATTGGCTGCGGAAGAACAGGGTTTACATGGTAGAGGCTCCTATTGCAGATGCCATAGCTATGGGTGTGGATCTGGAGAACAATGCAGGAAGCATGATCGTAAATATTGGTGCCCAGAGTACGAATTTTTCCATTATTACGGGAGGCCGTATTATCATAAACAAGAAGATTCCAATTGGCGGACGTCAGATGAATGAGGCCGTGTGCAGCGAAGTACGCAAGCGTTATAATCTTCAGATCGGTACCCGTACCGGGAAGCGGCTGAAGCTGGTAATGGGACGGCTTGCAGACCAGCATAAGCAGGCACGTAAGGTTGTAGGAATTGACAGTGTTTCCGGTCTTCCAAGGGAAGAGGTTATTTCTGCCTATGTAGTCAATGCGGGAATCATGAACTGTGTCAATGAGATCGGTGCCCAGATGAAGGTTTTTCTGGAACGTATCCCGCCGCAGATATCCTACCACATTGCGAAAGAAGGCATTTTCCTTACCGGAGGGAGCACCAGAATCCCTCATATAGATACATATCTGGCAAGTTACACAGGCTATTCTTTTAACCTGTCAGATCTTTACGAAACTTCAGCTGTAAAAGGTCTGGAGAAGATCATCCACGACAGAGAACTTCGTAAATGGGCTCAGCCCATCACACAAAGAAAATTATAGTAACTGTGAAGGTACTGAACAGTTATAAATCATAAATTTTTAGGGGTGCCATTTTATGAAAAACCTTAAGAAAAAATTTCGATTTCGCATAAATCTGAAAAGTAAACATTTGCTGGCGATTATGACACTTTTCTGTCTGAGCTGTATTGTGGCTACATTTGCTTCAGGTATTTCCACAGCTCCTTTGCAGGAAACAGCGGGAATTGTCATAGTCCCTTTTGAAAAAAGCATTGAAAAGATCGGCAGTATGGTCCGTTCTATTAGGGACAGTTTCAAGGACAAACAGGATCTGCTTTTTGAAAATGAAGAGCTGAAGGCAGAACTGGACAGTCTGACTACACAGAATAACAAACTGATCCAGGATCAGGGGGAATATCAGAGACTGAAAGAACTTTACAATCTGGATCAGACCTATGAGGACTATCCGAAGGTGGCTGCGACTATCATTTCCAAAGATCCTGGAAACTGGTACGATACCTTTATGATCAACAAAGGTTCTGATGATGGGATAAGGGTCGATAATAATGTGATCGCAGGCAAGGGGCTTGTTGGAATTGTCACAGAAGTTGGTTCCTCCTGGGCTACTGTCCGCTCCATTATTGATGACAGCAGCAGCGTAAGTGCAATGACTGTAAGCACTTCTGATAACTGTATTGTAAACGGAGACCTGGAACTGATTGATGAAGGAAAGCTTCGCTTTGAGCAGCTTTATGATCAGGAGAACAAGGTGACTGTCGGGGAACGTATTGTTACTTCCAATATCAGTGAGAAATTTGTAGAAGGATTGTTTATCGGATATGTAAGCGAAGTGCAGGTAGACAGCAATAATCTGACTAAGACAGGAACCATTGTAACACCTGTGGATTTCCTTCATTTGAAAGATGTATTTGTTATTACTGTGAATAAGCAGGATCTGGTAGACGGAACTGCGCAGGTGGAAGGCAATTCTGACAGCGGCAGTTCTGACAGTACTTCTGGCGACAGCAGTCAGGAGAGTAGCGGCAGTACTGACAGCAGTGCGGCAGACGGACAGGAGGGCGCAGATGAAGGGTAAGATTGTCTATTTTCTTACGATCGTAATATGTTTTCTTCTGCAGTGTACGGTTATGGATCTGATTTCTATTGGCTCTGTAACTCCTAATCTGATGCTGGTTTTCTGTGTATCCATGGGGCTTATGCGCGGGCGCAAAAGCGGCCTTTGGGCAGGATTTTTTTCAGGGCTTTTTGTGGATCTGTTCTTTGGATCAGTATTTGGATTTTATGCTTTGATCTATATGTATATTGGTTATTTAAGTGGATATGCGCACAGGATTTATTACGATGATGATGTGAAGGTTCCTATGTTTCTGACTGCAGTTGCAGATCTTTTATATAATCTGTCTGTTTATGGGCTGCAGTTCCTTTTAAGAGGCAGACTGGGACTTGGGACTTATCTGTACAGGATCATTATCCCGGAAATGTTTTACACGGTATTTATTACCTTGATTGTATACCGGATTTTCCGTTACATAAACTATCACTACATGAACATAACCAGGAAAGAAAGTGAGTCAATTTGGGTACTAAAATAAAACGAATTTTCAAGAAAATCAGTTTAAAACGAACAACAGTCCTGATCTTGGTATTTGTGATAATGTCAGTTGTTCTGGTGCGTAGATTATTTGATCTGCAGATTATTCAGGGAGAGGATTACATCAGCAAATTCCAGGCCAGGACAACCAAAGAGCGTGTGCTCAAGAGCACCCGCGGAAATATTCTGGACAGAAACGGAGATATTCTTGCATCTAATGTGCTATCCTATTCTCTGACGCTGGAAGATAATGGAACTTACACTTCTACAAGGGAGAAGAATCTTACATTAAATGGTGTAGCCTATCAGGTACTTCAGATCCTTCACAGCAACGGAGATGATATTACCCATTCCTTCCATATTGTGGTAGATAAGAATGGAGAGTATGCTTTTGATGTTGTTGAGGGCTTTACCCTGAATCGCTTCCGTGCCGATATTTATGGACAGGCATTGATCGATGATCTGAAAGATGAACAGAAGACGGCGACTGCGGATCAGATGATGGAGTTTCTCACTGGTTCCGAGAAATTTTCTATTGTTCTTAGCGGTGATCGTGCTTATACAGAGGACGAGCTGATCTCCCATGGTCTGCCTCTTACTTTGACCAAGCAGGAAATGCTTGATATTGCAACTATCCGCTACGAACTGAATACCAACAGTTTTAAGAAATACATGCAGGTTACCATTGCTACCAATGTCAGTGAAAAGTCGGTAGCTGCGATCATGGAGAATAAGACCGGACTGCAGGGAATTGATGTGGTTGAGGATTCCATCCGCCAGTATATTGATGATGAAAGCATGGCACCAATCCTTGGCTATACTGGTAAGGCTTCCTCCGAGGAGCTGACAGAGCTTCGGAAACAGAATCCGGATTATTCCAATGATGCGATCGTAGGTAAAGCAGGAATTGAGCAGTATATGGAACTTACCCTTCAGGGAACAGACGGTAAGGAGACGGTTTCTGTTGATAACCTTGGAAAGGTTCTAAAAATTGACGAGGACACCAAAGTAGAGCCGGTTGCAGGAGATGATGTGCAGCTTACTATTGAAACTGACTGGCAATCGGCAATCTATCAGATCCTCAAACAGCGTGTGGCTGGTGTTCTTCTGACGAAAATTGATGCGGCAAAGACTTTTGATTACACGTATGTCACAGATGCCAGTCAGATCCGTATTCCTATTTATGATGTATACAATGCCCTGATTTCCAACAGTGTGATTGATATCACCAAATTCAGCAATGAGGATGCCTCTGACATAGAAAAAAATTTATATGCCAAATTTCAACAAAAGCAGCAGAGAGTTTTTGATACAATAAGCACGAAGCTGAATGGCTCAAACCCGCCAGCCTATAAGGATGAAGATGAAGAAACACAGGAATATCTGTCTTACATCTGTAATGACCTTCTTAGAGACACGCTTGGAATTATTTCCAAAGATGCCATCGATACATCAGATGCTACTTACAAGGCCTGGACAACAGATGAAACCATCAGCCTGAAGGATTACCTGACTTATGCCACAAGCCAGGGCTGGATCGACATCAGCAGCTTTTCACCGGAAGGAGAGTATCTGGATTCTGAGGAAATTTATCAGGCACTGACAGCATATATTATCGATTATCTCAGTACAGATACTGGATTTTCCAAGCTCCTTTACAAATATATGCTGCAGGAAGATACAATTTCCGGACAGGAAATCTGCCTGGTGCTTTATGAGCAGGGAGTTCTTGACAAAAATGATGATGATTATGAGAATCTGGCTTCCGGAGCAATGGGAGCTTATGATTTTATGATCAACAAGATATACACTCTGGAGATAGAGCCTGCACAGCTGGCATTAATGCCATGCTCAGCGTCCGCTGTGGTTGTAGATGTAAAGACTGGAGATGTAGTTGCACTTGTTTCCTATCCCGGATATGACAATAATCGTCTGACCAATGATATGGATACAGATTATTATGCAAAGCTGGCACTTGACCAGTCCAGTCCGTTCTTCAATAAAGCGACCCAGCAAACCACTGCGCCAGGTTCCACACTGAAGCTTCTTTCAACAATTGCAGGAATGGAAGAAGGAATTATTGACGAAGGTACATATATTGAATGTACCGGAACTTTTGACTATGTAGATCCGCCTATTAATTGCTGGTATAAGAATGGTCATGGAAGTCTGGATATCCGTACTGCAATCGAGCAGTCCTGTAACTATTTCTTTAACATGATCGGTTTTCAGCTGGGAAAAGTAGGGGATAATGAGTTCTCCGAAGTGCAGAGTCTGAATAAGCTTCAGGAATATGCTTCTTTGATCGGTCTGGACCGGAAGACTGGAATCGAGCTTTCAGAGGCAACTCCGAAGGTTTCCGATGCCAAAGCAGTTCCATCTTATATGGGACAGGGAAATAACCTGTTTACCACATCAGAACTGGCTCGTTATGCTACTGTTATGGCTACTTCCGGGAATGTATTTAAACTGACCCTTCTGGACAAAGTAATGGACCCGAAGGGAGATGTGATCCAGGAGTATGAGCCGGAAATTGAGGATGTGGTAAATATTTCTTCAAATATCTGGGATGTGATCCATGATGGTATGCGTCGTGTGATCCAGACTCATTCCCAGTTTGACGGTCTTGGAGTAGAAGTGGCAGGTAAAACCGGTACAGCAGAGCTGGATCTTCGCCATCCAAACCATGGTCTGTTTGTCGGTTATGCGCCGGCTTCTGATCCGGAGTATGCAGTGGCAATCCGTATTGCCAATGGTTATAGCTCCGGTAATGCATGTCTGATTGCTAATGATATTTTTAAATATATGTACAATCTTGCAGATAAAGATTCTATTCTCACAGGTATTGCTTCTACAGATACCAGTGATACATCGAATGACTAAAAACGATTTTGCTGCTGTTCATAGTCTGATCAGCAGTACTGGATATGCCTGCCGGGAGTGTTCCGGCAGGCATATCCATAAGAGAAATACCAGGATTTTGGAACATTTTGTTTAGGAGGAATCAGAAGAAATGGGTGAAGTCATTGTCATTACATCCGGAAAAGGCGGTGTAGGAAAAACCACTACAGTTGCCAATATAGGAACTGGTCTGGCTATGATGGGAAAGAAAACCGTGGTTGTGGATACGGATATTGGTCTTCGTAATCTGGATGTTGTGCTTGGGTTGGAGAACCGGATCGTGTATAATCTGGTAGATGTGGTGAATGGAAGCTGCCGTCTGAAACAGGCTCTGATCAAGGACAAGCGCCATCCGGAGCTCTATCTGCTGCCATCTGCGCAAACCAAGGATAAAACTGCCGTATCACCGGAACAGATGATCAAACTGACGGATGATCTGCGAGAAGAGTTTGATTATATATTGCTGGATTGTCCGGCTGGAATTGAGCAGGGATTTAAGAATGCCATTGCAGGTGCGGATAAAGCTCTTGTAGTGACGACACCGGAGGTATCTGCAATTCGCGATGCGGATCGTATCATTGGTCTTTTGGAAGCAAATGATCTGCGGGATATCCATCTGATCATCAACCGTCTTCGTCCTGACATGATCGCCAGGGGAGATATGATGTCTGTGGATGATGTAACAGAGATTCTGGCTGTAGATCTGATTGGAACTCTTTTAGATGACGAGCAGATTGTAATAGCAACCAATCAGGGTGAGCCTCTTTCTGGTAAAAATTCTCAGGCGGAGGAGGAATACCAAAATATTTGCAAACGGCTTATGGGAGAGGAAGTTCCCTTTGCAGAACTCAGACAGAAGAAAGGTATGTTTTCAAGACTGTTTAAAAGACATTGATATTCAGGTAATAATTAGTTACGCAAAATAGCATGTTGGTTGCTTGTAATAATGTTATGTCAACTAATACTCTGGAATGGAGGGATTTTGCATGAAGACCTTTTTTAATGAAAGAAGGCGTTCAGCAGGATATGCTCGCGACAGGATGAAACTTCTTCTTATCTCAGAACGCATAGAATGCTCTCCGCAGATGATGAAAATGTTAAAAAGTGACCTGGTACATACAGTAAAGAAGTATGTGACCATAGAGGAAACTAAAGTGAAAATACAGATATCACAGGAACCGCCTGTTTTAATGGCGTATATTCCTGTGTTGACGAAAAAGGACAGATAAATTTATGATTAAACAGTATAAGCTACGTTTTTACAATTTTAAACTAGTGATCCTTCTGACTGCGATCAGTCTGTTTGGAGTGCAGCTGGTAGCAAGTGCGTCGCCAGATCTTCGAAACAAACAGCTTTTGGGCGTTGTGATGGGGCTTGTGTTGCTGGTGATCTTATCGTTAATGGATTATTCCTGGATATTGAATTTCCAGTGGATCATGTATGGGTTTAATCTGCTTATGCTTATTGGTGTACGATTGTTCGGAAGTGAGGCAGGAGGTGCGTCCAGATGGCTGGATATCGGTGGTTTCCGTTTTCAGCCTACCGAGCTTTCCAAGGTTATTATTATTCTGTTTTTTGCCAAGTTTTTTATGGATCATGAAGATGATATCAATACTTTCAGAGTGTTGGCAGAATCAGTGCTCCTTCTGGCTGTTCCATTGGCTCTTATTTATGCACAGCCGGATATGAAAAATACCATTACGGTAACCATTATTTTCTGTATTCTGCTGTATATAGCAGGACTGAGTTACAAGATCATCGGAGGTGCGATTCTGATCGCGGTTCCCCTTTTGATCATATTTTTGTCCATTGTTGTGCAGCCGGATCAGACCCTGATCAAGGATTATCAGAGAACGCGTATTATGTCTTTCCTTTACCCGGAAAACGAGGAATATCAGGAGGATATTGAACAGCAGAATAACTCGAAGACGGCTATTGCCTCCGGAGAACTGGTTGGGAAAAAGCTTACCGGGGATGACCAGGTTTCTTCTGTAAATGCCGGAAACTTTGTTGCAGAGAACCAGACCGACTTTATCTTCGCGGTTGCCGGAGAAGAGTATGGATTTATAGGATGTACAACTTTAGTTGTATTATTGCTGCTGATTTCAGTTGAATGTATCAGGATGAGCCTCAGGGCCAAGGATCTGGCCGGGAAGATTATCTGCTGCGGAATTGGCAGTGTTGTAGCTATACAGAGTTTTTTAAATATCTGCGTTGCTACTGGACTGGCACCTAATACTGGTACGCCTCTTCCTTTTGTAAGTTATGGTCTGACTTCCCTAGTCAGCTTGTTTATCGGTATGGGGCTTGTGATGAATGTAGGTCTGCAGAGCAGTACTTATAATAAAGAACTTAAGAGAAAAGAAATTGATAAGAAAGAGGAATATTTATGACAGCCGCAAAAAAGAAGAACTCAAGACGTAAACAGGCAAGATTTCGAAGTTCCAGAAGAAAGAGAATCAGAAATACTGTTCTTTTGCTGTTGCTTTTGGTTGTACTTGGCGGTACTGGGATCGGTGCAATTTATGTTCTCCGAAATGGAACTGTTTTTGATAAGCTGGAGGAGGCATATGTAGCTTCCAGAGAGTTTTCTGGTGGAATTACAGACTTAGACAGCCTGAGAGCTGATGGTTTTGCTAAGAATCTGTGTGTGGTCGTATCAGATGTTCCTATGGATGGTGTTTCCCTTGGGGAAAACCAGAAAGGACTTCTTCTGGATCTGGATGACAGAAAGGTGCTTTATTCCAAACAGGCACTTCAAAAGGTATACCCAGCAAGTATCACCAAGATCATGACAGCTATGCTGGCACTGAAATATGGAAATATGAATGATGTAGTAACCATTACACAGGAGAATCTGAATCTGGAGGAGGGTTCACAGGTTTGCGGCTTTTGGGCAGGTGACCAGGTGACTATGGATCAGCTTCTTCATTGTCTGCTGGTTTATTCAGGTAATGACGCAGCAGCGGCTATTGCAGAGCATGTGGGTGGTTCTACAGATGGGTTTGTGGAGATGATGAACAGTTATGCCAGGGAGCTTGGCTGTACCGGAACCCATTTTACCAATCCTCATGGACTGCAGGACGAAAACCATTATACCACTCCCTATGATATCTATCTGATGCTAAAGGAAGCTTTGAATTATCCGGAGTTTACTCAGATCACACAGTCCGGATCTTATACCGTAGAATATACTCATGCGGACGGAAGCAGTGCAAGTACCACATTACTTGCCACAGACCATTATCTCACAGGAGAAGCTACCCCTCCTAAGAATGTGACTATTCTGGGTGGAAAGACCGGTACTACGGACAATGCAGGCAACTGTCTGGCGTTGCTGAGCCAGAATGCTTATGGAAAGCCGTACATTTCCATTGTAATGGGTGCCTCCACAAAAGACGAGCTGTATGAGCAGATGTCGTCCCTTTTGCAGAATATAAACTAGTCAGTCGGTTTATGAATCGTAGCCACAATTGAGAAAAATAGACAGAAATATTAAAAAAACTCTTGAAAATTTAGAAAAATTATACTATAATATGAAACATATTAAACAAGGTTTTGGTAAAAATTTAATATCATATTGTCTAAGGAGGAAAACATCATGGTTGAACTGATCGTAGGAAAGAAAGGCAAAGGCAAAACAAAAGTGCTCTTAGACAGAGTAAACGGTGCGGTGAAAGAAGCCAACGGAAGCATTGTTTACCTTGACAAGAGTACCAAACATATGTATGAGCTTAACAATAAGGTACGTCTTATCGACGTCTCCTCTTATCCATTGAAGAATGCAGATGAATTCGTAGGTTTCATCTGTGGTATTATTTCTCAGGATCATGATCTTGAGCAGATTTATCTGGACAGTTTCCTCAAGGTTTCCAAGTTGGAAGACGCTGATGTTACAGATACACTTGATCAGCTGGACAAGATCGGTGAGAAATATGGAATTTCAATAGTTGTAAGTATTTCGCTTGACAAAGAAGAGATTCCGGAAGCATTACAGGATAAGATTGCAGTAGCATTATAATCTCGGATAATATGATATTGCAGCTATAAACTCAGTAAAACCAAATTAGAGGTACATAAGGACATGACTCGACTGTGGGTCATGTCCTTTTTTGAGCTGCGCCTTAGAGCGTGTTTGAAAAATCATTCCTACAATCTGCACGCTCCACTTTGAGGGAGATTTTGCAGAAAGTTTTGAATTGATTTACAATAATAATATTATGTGAATTAAATGCGGTGATTACAACAATTGTACGTGTGAAGCAGATGTTAATCTTCACGCAGCTTTACAGCAGTGGCTGCCTGACGCCGTCTGGAATCGTCTAAGGCTGCATAATGCTTCTTGGTAGTATTCACGTCCTTATGGCCTAAAACGTCCGCTACAAGGTAAATATCGCCTGTTTCCTGGTAGAGGGCGGTGCCGTAGGTACTGCGGAGTTTATGAGGGGTGATTTTCTTGGTGGTGGTAACCTGGCGGGCATATTTTTTGACCAGGTTTTCAACGGCCTGGACACCAATTCGTTTGCGCTGGGTAGAGTAGAAGAGAGCGTGTTCGTGGCCTTCTACAGGAATAATGTTCTTGCGTACTTCCAGGTAGTTTTTCAGAGCTTTTTCTACTTCAGGACCGAAATATACAACCATTTCATTTCCACCTTTTCGAGTAACCTTGATTCCATTGTTTTTGAAATCTACGTCTTCTATGTCAAGACCTACACATTCAGAAACACGAACACCTGTTCCGAGCAGAAGAGTAACGAGAGCGAGGTCACGGTCTTTGTTTTTTTCATAATATACCTTTTTCTGACCGGTAAGGTCGTCCCCGCCGTGCTCAATATAATCCAGCAGCAAGGCAACTTCATCAGCTTCCAAGCGAATGATACTTTTCTGATGAATCTTTGGAACGTCCACAAGGACGGTAGGATTTGTGTGAATCATTTCACGTTTAAAATAATATGCATAAAAACTTCGCAATGAGGACATTTTTCGCTTCAGACCACGTTCGCCATTGGTTTCCGTTTTATCCCCGGCCTGGTAAACTTTCAGATATTCTTCATATTCTTCAAGATCAACAGCTGTGATCTGATCCAGGACATCCACTGTAAAGGCATCTATAGACCAGTCCCTGAAGGCTGGATTTTGTTCCAGAAGAAACTGGAAGAAAATGCGGATGTCATATGCATAGGAAATTCTGGTTTTAGTTGTGGTACGAGGTTCAATGGCACGAAAGAAATCCTTGCAAAATGGCGGCAAGGTTTTTAGAACATCACGAAGCCGCAAGGTATTTTCGACGTCAGTCTGTTCGTGGTAGGTGACTTTTTTATCCATGAAAGATTCTCCTTTAGAAGTAATAATGATACCAATCTATATGAAAAACTCGGGTTTGTCGTATAGATCTAGATGAGGGGTATAACGCCGAATCAGCCACTTCTTCTGGCTGTTTTCGGCGTTTTTCAGAATTTCATTAAATGTTAAAATATAATTGATGGTTCGACTGCATTCATTATGCAGTTACAGACGATTCTGAACATCTGGCGCACCGGTTTCAATAAAGCTTGGCCGGTTTCGTTACAATTGCTGTTAATTTTACATGATCGATTCGTCCAACATCACTGTAAACGGTCCATCGTTTTCCAGTGAAATTTTCATATCAGCGCCAAAAATACCATGCTGAACAACTGGAACAACTTTTGCAGCTTCCTTTAGCATGTATTCATAAAGTTCATTTGCCTGTTCTGGCGCACCGGCTTCAATAAAGCTTGGCCGGTTTCCTTTTTTGCAGTTGGCATATAACGTGAATTGTGAAACCATCAAAAGCTCCCCATTTACATCTGCCAGGGAAAGGTTTGTTTTGCCATTTTCATCTTCAAAAATTCGAAGTCCTAGCATTTTTTTCATATATTTGTCTGCAATTTCCCTGGTATCATTCTGACCTATGCCGACCAGTACAAGAAAGCCCTTCCCAATATTTCCGATAACTTCACCATCTACTTTTACGCTTGCATGATTTACACGTTGTATTAAAAGCCGCATGTTAATTTCCGTCCTTTTTACTGTTTTGTTTCTGTCTGTACTCTTCTATCAATTGTCTGACTTTTTGATAAATTATCACAGAATATTTTTTTATAAGGATCCAGATTGTAGTCAGGATTTTCTGGATCGTTTTTAACAAAGTAAGGGTAAATTTCAACATTGCAGTGCGTCTGGGTGTCTCTCTCTTCTTCGGCTCTTCTGCCGGGAAAAGAACGGGTTCATGTGTTTCCGGATCCAGACAGTCAATGTTGGTGTATTTTTGCTCCTCATCTGGAACCTGCTTATAGATCAGGCTGATATGGACAAGCCTGCCAAGTGCCGCGTAAAGCACTGCAAAAACAGGAACGCCAATGATCATACCTGGGATTCCAAAGATTCCACCGCCAATAAGGATGGCGACAATGACCAGAAAACTGGAAAGTCCTGTGGAATCACCAAGAATCTTCGGTCCAAGAATATTGCCGTCAAACTGCTGGAGAACAAGAATAAAAATTGCAAAATAAATAGCCTGCAGCGGATCCACCAATAAGATGAGAAAAATACTTGGGATTGCTCCGAGGTAAGGTCCAAAAAATGGAATTACGTTGGTTACACCAATGATCACACTGATCAAAAGTATATATGGCATATTCAAAAAGTTCATACCAATATAACACAATACGCCAATGATGGCAGAATCCAAAATCTTACCACTGAAAAATCCGATAAAGGTTCTATTGGTAAAACGCATGGAATGGATGATAAAATTCGCATGCTGGGTATTAAAAATTGCGTAGGTGAGCATTTTTGCCTTGGCAATGAATCCCTCTTTATCTGCCATCAGGTACAGGGAAACGATAGCTCCGATGAGGAAATTCTTCAGAAAATTAATTAATTCAAACACACCTGCGGAAATATTTTTTAGCATTTCCTGCATCTGCGGAAGGATATTCGTAGTCAGGTAGTCCTGCGCTGTGGTGATGGACTGATTCAAAGTGTCCAGTGCATCACTGTTCAGATTCCATTTCTCAATGAAAGACTGCAGCCATTTCTGAATAACCTTCACATAGGCTGGAAAACTGTAGATCAGACCCATAATACTTCGGATCAGTTCTGGCAGAATCATCATAATAAGGGCATAAATAAGAGCAAGGAAGAGAAACATACATAAAATTACGCATGCCCACCGAATTGCCTTGCGCCCCTTCTTTCCTACTGATACTTCCTTCCTGGCAAGAAGCGGATAAATGATTTTTTTCTCCAGGAAATTTAATACAGGGGTCAGTAAAAAGGCAATCACGACCCCATAAACAATAGGTGTGAGAATCCCCAGAAATGTCTGAATTCCTGTAATCAGTGTCTTCATATGGAAAACACCATAATAAAAGAGCATACTGGCTGCGATTACAAGGAAAGAAGTTACTCCCCAGCGAACATGTTGATTGTCCCAGCGTAATTTCATATTCTAATATCGTCCTCCTGAAACATGAATGCAAAATATGTGTTACTGTCTGCTGTTTGCACAGTAACCAATAAGTGTCTGTACTGTTATTTATTTAACAGCGATTGCTATCTATTATAACACAGTTTTGTCTCAATGTCTCATTAAAAAAATATAAAGTGGCGATGGCGTTTGAAAACAGGAACCGAAAACAGGAATTGAGATGCAACAAATTACAAAAGGAGCTCTCTTTCGAGAACTCCTTATTTTCACATGATTCTGTATATTATTTCTTAAGGTCATCAAAAATATGTATGGTATTGATAATCGCCTGGGCAGCACCTTCGATACCAAGCACACTGCTGTCAACGCTTAAGCTGTAGCCCGCTGCTGCACCCCATTTCTTATTGGTGTAGTAATTATAGTAACTTGCACGGCTCTTATCTGTTTTGGTGATCATATCTTTGGCTTCTTTAGGTGTCTTATTGTATTTGCCTGCAATACGCTTGATCCTCCAGTCCAGATCAGCATGAACAAAAACACTGAAACAGTCTTTATTATCTGCAAGAGCATAATCTGCACAGCGCCCTACCATAACACAGGGGCCTTCTGCAGCTAATTTCTTGATGGCTTCGAACTGTGCTAGGAAAACCTTGTGGTTCATAGGCATGTCTGTAAATCCAGCAGAAGAATATCCAAAAGAATAAGTATCCATTACAAGAGAATACAGAAAGCTGTTAGTTGGCCTCTCATCATGATTCTCAAATAATTCCTTGCAAATACCGCTGTCGTTTGCAGCATGCTCCAGAAGTTCTTTGTCGTAACACTTGATTCCAAAATATCTGGCTACTTCCTGACCAATCTGCCTGCCGGCGCTTCCATATTCACGTCCGATGGTAATAATTGAACTTGTTGTATTGTTCATATCTGCCACTCCCTTCTGCAATTCCTTTGTTACTGTTCACTTCGTGACTGGCAATTCATAGGAATTTTGTAAGATTATTATACACTACATCAGGGTAAACTGACAACTATTTTCTTAATTTTTCTAACAAATTGAGAAAATATTCTGGCAAAGGTGCGGAAAATTCCATATACTCTCCTGTTCTTGGGTGAACAAAGCCCAAAACCATGGCATGAAGAGTCTGTCCCTGGAGATGATAAGGATTTTTGCCTGAGCCATAGATCTCATCGCCAAGAAGAGGATGTCCAAGGCTGGTCATATGTACACGAATCTGATGGGTACGACCGGTTTCAAGGCGGCACTCGATATAAGTCGCATTCCCGAAACGTTCCAGGACTTTATAATGGGTGACAGCGTCTTTTCCATTTTTGTAGTTGATCGCCATTTTTTTCCGGTCAATTGGGTGGCGGCCGATCGGGCCTTCTACAGTACCTTCATCTTCCTTAAGATTACCTGCCACAATAGCCCGGTAACGCCGCTTGATAGTATGCGCTTTCAGTTGCTGGGCCAGATCACGGTGAGCCGTGTCATTCTTGCATACAAGAAGAGCTCCTGTAGTGTCCTTATCAATACGGTGGACGATTCCAGGACGCATAACCCCGTTAATACCGGACAGATTGCCCTGACAGTGGTACATAATAGCATTTACCAAAGTTCCGCTGGTGTGGCCATTTGCAGGATGGACTACCATTCCTTTGGGCTTATTTATCACCAGTACATCATCATCTTCGTATAAAATGTCCAAAGGGATATTTTCCGGAAGAATATCCGGTTCAGTCAGATCAGGCAGGGTTGTCTGAACCAGATCCCCTGCCTGTATTTTGTAGTTTGCTTTTACTGCTTTCCCATTGACGGTAACACCTTGTTCTTTCAGAAGCTTCTGAAGATAAGAACGGGAAAGTTCCTCATATTTATCGGAAAGACAGCGGTCTATGCGCACTCCTGCTTCATTTTCGGTTGCTGTAAATTCCAATTGCTCCATGTATCAGTAAAACTCCTCTCTCAATTACGCGGTATATGAAAAATCAGACAAATCAATTTACCTGGCAGATTTGTTCCCCGGTTTCAGAAAGTCAAAATCATTTTCTTCTTTATAACGGAAAAACATAAGAAATACCATCACTGTGATCCCACAGGTCACGTAAATATCTGCCACATTAAACGTGGGAAAATCAATCAGGGAAAAATAAATAAAATCTACCACATATCCACGGAAAACACGGTCTATAAAATTCCCCATTGCTCCAGCGAACACAATTGCCGCTGTATAAAGCAGTGGTCTATAATAAACAGTTGCAGGTGCTTTTATAAAAAGATATATAATAGCCACAAAAAAAACAATACAGGTAAGCACCAGAAAAAGAATCTTATTCTGGAGAAGGCCAAATGCCATGCCTCTGTTTTCAAGGTAACGAAGGTTTAACACATTATCAATAAGAGAAATCCCGGAGGATCCTCTCAGATACCTGATTGCAAGATACTTTGTTCCCTGATCCAGAAGAACCAGAAAAAGGATAAGCAGAATTCCTTTTAATTTAGGTGCTTTTAGTGGAAGATCATTGTAGTTTGAAGCTGTTTTATTTTCCATGATAGATTACCTGCAGATGGCGTGAATTCCCACAAGAAGCTCCTGATCCGTAACTGTCTTGTCAATAAAACTCTTTCCAAGACCATCCATAAGAATAAATTTAATCTGTCCCTGTTCCATTTTTTTGTCCTTTTTGGTAGCTGCAAGAATGTCTCTGGGAGAAAGTCCTTCCACATACAAAGGCAGACCGTAAAGCTTAAGGCTATGGCAGATCTGCTCGTATTCACCATTTGTGAGGAGACCTCTTTCCCTGGAAATGGCAGCTGCGGCAACCAGTCCGATTCCCACACACTGACCATGGAGAAGGTTAAAGTTCATCAGCTTTTCGACTGCATGTCCTATGGTGTGGCCAAGATTAAGAAGAGCACGCTCTCCCTGTTCTTTGGGATCCCGCTCTACAACCCCGGCTTTGATGGCACAGCATTTTCGGATCATAACGGCAAGCATTTCTGGATCCATAGTGCGGATAATCTTGTAATTTGCGCATACAAAGTCGAAAAAGTCTTTATCGCAAATTAGTCCGGTCTTTAGAATTTCACCCATTCCACAGCCAAATTCGCGCTCAGGGAGGGATTGCAAGGTGGCCATGTTCATATAAACCAGTCGGGGCTGATGAAAAGCGCCTACCATATTTTTAAACTGTCTGAAATCAACGCCAGTTTTACCGCCTACGCTGCTGTCCACCTGCGCCAGAAGCGTGGTAGGAATCTGGATAAAATCAATTCCACGAAGATAGGCTGCGGCACCGAAGCCGGATAAGTCTCCTGTTACTCCGCCTCCAAGAGCAACCACCAGACTTTTGCGGTCAAGCCCATTCTCAATAAGGCACTGGAAAAGATCCTGTACGGTATCAAGATTCTTGTATGCTTCTCCGGCGGGGAAAGTGAACTGGTATACATGATCGGATACTTTCAAAAGCTCTGCTTTCACCTGGTCTGCATAGAGAGGTGCTACTGTGGAATCTGAAACAATACACATGCTTTTCCCTGCAAGACCTTCGTCTGTCAAGGCCTGTGAAAGAAAAGAAAAGTCATTTTCAAAATAAATGGGATAACAGAACTCCCCGTCACGTTTTACAAGTAATTTTTCTTCTGCCATAGTTAAATCCTCTCCAAATGTATTATTGTTTATACGTATTTTCGAATGCGGACACCAAGGCGTCCTTTCTTTGTCTGTCTGGATACACCATCATAGATAAAGCGTCCTTTGCCGCGAACGGAAATAATATCGCCTTCTTTTGGCTCATATCCATTGGAGGTGATCAGTTTGCCGTTTACAAACACAAGACCGCTTTCAATAAAAGAAACCATGCTGCTTCTGGACGTCTGAAAAGCCAGCCCGATGAGAGCATCCAGCCTTACAGAAGCGCAGGTACCATTTGTCATTTCAAATTCAGGTTCCGGAATCTCTTCTGCCTGCTCTACTCTGGAAACCAGAACGGTAGTATGTTTTACCCGAATAAGATTTTCAATAAAAAAGTCAGACATTTTATGAAGGCAGAAAAACCAGGCTTCTTTATCCTTGATGAGGATATCACCAACTACACTGCGGTCAACTCCAAGATTCAGGAGCGCTCCAAGATAATCTCTATGTCCAAGCTCCTCAGAAAAACGAAGAGCCTTGGGCTCTATTTTCAGGCAGTCAATAGGATAATCCCAGGAAAAACCAAGGCCTCCGGGGAAAAAAGCTGCCATCTGCCGTTCTGCATGCTCATAGCCACCGAAAAGCTTTACCTCTACGCCTATCTGATGAAGCTTAAGGGAAACAAGCATATTTTGTTCGTTTAAGTTAAGAAAATCCGTAAAGGTGACAATATCTCTCTGGTAAGAGAGATTTGCCAGCTCCCGGATTCTCTTAAGTAAAAATTCATCCTTATCCATAAAAATCAATAACCAGCTCTTACAGAAGGTGTAGCGCCGCCAAGAATATTCTGAAGATCACCAGTGATATCTACAGAAGAGGGACCAAGTACGAAGATGTAGCTGGAAATCTTCTGAAGGGAACCATTCAGGGAATAACATGCGCCAGATGCAAAATCAATAATACGCTGTGCAAGTTCTACATCAATACCCTCCAGATTCAGAATTACAGTTGCATTGTCAAGAAGTGTGTCTGCAATTTCCCGGGTGTCCTCCATGGAAGCAGGTTTGATCACACAAACCTCCATAGAAGAAGCCTGATTCGCACGACGGCTGCTTCTCATCGGAGTGATTTTGGAAGAAGCTACAGGGCGCTGCTTCTCAGCTGGCTGTTTCGCAGGAGCCTTGGCAGCAGTCTTTGGTGTTGCTGTATGTACAGGTTCTTCGTCAAAGGAAGTATCTGCGTCAGCCAAATCATCCTCTTTCTTACGACCGAATTTCTCGAAGAATTTCTTCTTAGGCTTGTCATCCATGGGATCGTCATCAAAGAAATCCCCCTCTTCGTCATCCATCAGATCCTCGTCTAAATAATTATCTTCATCATAATCGTCATCATTCAGTTTAATAGAATCTAATAATTTATCAAAAACGCTCATTTTCAATCTCCAATCTTAATCTTCTTGCCGTGTGGCATAATTTCGTTCACCAAAAATACCGGTTCCCACACGTACCATGGTTGAGCCTTCCTGGACAGCAACCTGATAATCTCCGGTCATACCCATACTCAGAACACTCATGTTAACATTATTAATGTTTTTTGCATTAATGTCAACACTTAATTTCTTCAATGTGCGAAAAACTTCACGATTTTCTTCTGGATTTTTCACAAATGGGGCAATGGTCATAAGTCCCATCACTTTTATATGGGAAAATATGCTGATTTTCTCAAGAAGAGGAAGCACCTCATTCGTCGCTAATCCGAATTTGCTTTCTTCCTCTGCTACATTAACTTCCAGCAGAATCGGCATAACAAGATCTTTCTTTGCAGCTTCCTGCTCAATGGTCTGGGCAAGGCGAAGGGAATCTACCGAGTGAATCATGGCAACCTTGTCAATAATATATTTTACTTTATTGCGCTGCAGATGACCGATCATGTGCCACTGGATATCTGATGGCAGCTGGTCATATTTATCCATGATCTCCTGCACTTTATTTTCTCCAAAAACACGCGCACCGGCATCATACGCCTCCTGAAGCATGGAGACCGGTTTGGTCTTACTTACTGCCACCAATGTGACTTCACCTGGGTCACGGGAAACAGCAGCACAGGCTTTTTCAATATTTGCATTTACCTGCTGTAAATTTTCAGCTAACATTTATAAGCCTCCTTAAAAATAGTATATGTTAAACTTAGTAGAGAATATCCTGCTCTTTTACCTGGGAGGAGTCTCTGGCAATGCGGTCATAGCGGGAAAGTCCGTAGGATGTATTACTGGAAATAATGGCATATTCTTCATTCTGATCCAGTATATCTACCTGACGGAATACCGCATACCCTTGATTGATGCAGTAAACGCCTTCCAGAGAATCTGTTTCGCCTACAATAAAGCGCTGGTTGGAGTCATCTTTTACAATAGCATCTCCTTCCTTAAAAGCGCTTCTATCCACGTAATAATTGTAAGCTTCATCGGCAGAATCATCATCTGACTCAATTTTAACTTTACCGTAGATTGTAGCATTGATAAAGGTTCTTACGTTATTTCCGCTGGAATCTTTGGAAATCTTGTTAAAGCCTACACTTCCACTGTCAGGATCAGTCGTGGCATATTCTGCCGGAATTACGTAAAAATCCTTGGATTCAATAGCGGAAAGGGGAATCTTAAGACCGGTTACTGTATTGGTAACCAGCTCAATATCCAGAAAACGGTCAGATGCATAGCGGATCAGACCGCGGCTGAAGTCAATTTTTCCATATTTGTTACCATCGATTTTTATGATGGAAAAATCGCCGCTCTGTGTCATATCATCCTTGAGAAATTTCACACGAATGGTGGAACGTCCCTCCAGCTTGGCGGCCTGTTTGTCGCTTAATGGAATGATCAGGCTCCATAATTCGCTGGTAATATTTGTATAAATGTTATCTCCGGCCTGCACCTTTTCGGATGTCTTCAGATCCGTTTCATGGTAAGAAGTCTGGTCAAAATCTGCTGCTGTAATGTTCTCCACAGTCTTATTCTCATAACCGTCCATAGAATAGAGGATAATGCCGTCTTCCTGGGCTTTACAGATATTCTGTCCGCCGATGGTCACTACTTGTGAATCTGCATTCCCGTCAGTGGAAATTCCCTCATACTGAAGGATGCTTCCCTCCAGCTGGTTCTTAAAACTGTAAGTGTTGTTAAATTTACTTCCGGAAAATCCTTTGGAAAAGCTGAGCATAGAACTGCGGATCTTCTCCAGTTCATCAGCAGTCAATGCAGACTTGGTTTCTGCAATTTTTCCGGAACTTAATCCGTAAACAGCACCGTTGGCATTGATCTTACTTCCCTCCCGGGCATAATAATTCACATAACCGGAGGATTCTGCCTTAAAAACACTCTCTTCCCGAAGAGAAATACCAGTGTAGGTCTCGTTTCGCGACAAAGGACCTGTGGTAACCTGGTAAGATTCGATATGTGTGGAGGTTACAAGTAAAAATGCAGTAAAAATCATATATAATAACAATATACCAAAAGCAACGGTGGCAATATTCAGTCCGAATATGTTCTTTAACTGGACAAAAAGTCCTGCCGTTTTGCCAGGCTTGTTAGATTTCTTCTCGGACAAGCGGATTCCCCCTTTGTTTTTGAGTCGGGCTCTGAATTTTCATACCAAACAATTGTACCATTTTTTGCCGGTGAACACAAGGAAAAGAAAACGAAAAGTGTGTGAACAAAGCTGGAAGCTGTGAACAGCCTGCATATCAAAAAACGAACATATTTTCAGAATATCTGTTTGCTTAATTAAGAAAAATATGGTATGATAAGAAAAAGTTGAATGAATTTCGGAGGAAAACTCTTATGACATATGGTAAAATCAGCAAAAAACAGCAGGAAATTTTAGAATATATTAAAAGTGAGATTCTGAACCGCGGATTCCCGCCAGCAGTTCGTGAGATTTGTGAAGCTGTAAATCTGAAGTCTACATCATCTGTTCATGCCCATCTGGAAGCTCTTGAGAAGAACGGATACATCCGCCGCGATGCCACGAAGCCAAGAGCCATAGAGATCATTGATGACAATTTCAATCTTGTCCGCCGTGAAGTGGTCAATGTTCCGCTTGTAGGTACTGTAGCCGCCGGACAGCCTATTCTGGCTGTAGAGAATGTAGATGGCTACTTCCCCATCCCGGCAGAATTTATGCCCAATGAACAGAGCTTCATGCTGAAGGTAAAAGGCGACAGCATGATCAATGCAGGAATCTTCGATGGTGATCAGGTTCTGGTAAAGCAGCAGCCAACTGCAGATAACGGCGACATTGTAGTTGCCCTGGTAGAGGACTCTGCCACAGTGAAGACCTTCTATAAGGAGAAGGGCTACTACCGCCTTCAGCCAGAGAATGACACTATGGATCCCATTATCATTACAGGAGAAATCCAGATTCTGGGTAAAGTATTTGGTGTCATGCGTTTTTACCAATAGTCATAAAAAATTTCCCCTTTAGCAAACAATTGCTGTTTCCAGACAATTGTTTACCAAAGGGGACTTTTTTATTTCTCTAAAAACGCATCCATCTCCAGAACCTTTCCATCTCTCCAGATTCTCTCCAGATCATAGAAAAGTCGGTTTTCCTCATCAAACACATGCACGATCACATCGCCGTAATCCATGAGAATCCAGCTGGAATTGCGGTTTCCCTCAATCTGCTTCGCCTCAAAGCCAGCGCGTCCAAGCTGCTCCTCCACATTATCGACGATCGCCTGAACCTGATTGGAGTTTGTACCGCTTGCGATTACGAAATAATCTGCAATTACAGAAACATTATGAATATCAATTATCTTAATATCCTGTCCCTTTTTATCATCAATTGCCTTGCAGGCAATCTGTGCCATCATTTTCTCTGTACTTACTGTACTCATTCTGATCTGCTCCTTTCTTAATAATGCTTATACTGACCTAATATTATTTTAAATTCCTGCGAGAACAAAAGGCTTTAAAAGTGAAATAATATCCTCTGTCAGGTGGTACCTGGCCTTCGCTCGTGCGAAATATCTCGCATCTCGTAGAATGTTAATTGTAAATAGTAAAAATAGTCGCCAGTATATGCGGAGTATTAATTATCAGATACGTTATTACGCTTATTATGCAATTCTTTATAATAAATATAAGCCTCCTTGGAAGTTGGCTCAATATCATCGGCAGAATCTTCTTCCAGATACTCCAGGGTATCTTTTAGGATCTCATACATACACTCATCCAGGTCTTCAAACGCAAGTTTGCGAATTTCCGGTAAACGGCTTGCTTTATAACGCATGGGCTCAATATAATCTGCAATATAAATAATCTTTTCAAGAAGACTCATTTCACGTCTGCCAGTTGTGTGATAATTGATGGCAGAAAGAATCTCCTGATCGTCAATCCCATATTTCTCGTGAGCAATATAAGCTCCAAGACGGGAGTGGAGAAGAAACGGGTGACTTCTCTCAAAATCGGAAACCGGAATATTGTGTTCGCTGCACATCTTCAGTTTTTTCTTATTGGGAATGCATTTGGCGCAATCGTGAAGAAGACCGGACACCTGTGCATCTTTGATATCATATCCATGGACCATAGCCAGACATGCGCTGGTGTACATAACGCCCATGGTATGCTGGAAACGATCCTCATCCAGGTATTTGGAAAGTTTTTTTTCAATTTTTGCAAAATCGTAATCTGCCATGGTCAGACTTCCTTCTTTCTGTAAATTCCATTCTCTTTCATGTAAGAAATCACCTTATCCGGGACGTAATATTTCAGACTTTTTTCTTCTGAAATCCACTGACGGATCTGATGACTGGACACATCAATATTCATAGTATCCAAAAGGGCAAAATTTCCGTTGTACCTTGCAGAAAGACGCTGGATTTCCCGATTCAGTTCAGCGTAGGACGCATGATCCCGGACAGCCACCACAAGAGTACAGGCCCGACAGATCCGCTCTGGTTCCATCCATTCGTCAAAAGCAAAAAGAGAATCTGCACCAATGATAAAATAATAGTCTGTGTCCGGATTGTATTCTTTTAGCTCTTCCAGAGTGCGATAGGTATAGGTATACCCGGTCTCGTGCATTTCTGCAAGAGACAACTCAAAATGGGGATTATCTTCAATTGCAAGCCGGACCATATCCACACGCTGGTTATCAGAGGCTCTGCCAGCACGGTCCCGTTTATGAGGCGGGTTGCCGGAAGGCATAAACAGAACCTTATCCAGCTGGAATTGCTCATAGCTCTGCTCACCCAGAATCAGATGTCCCATATGGATGGGATCAAAGGTACCGCCCATGATCCCGATTTTTTTTCGATTATTTTGGCAGTTCAATTTTCTTTTTCTCTTTTTTACCTTCGCGGTATAATACGATCTTCTTACCGATCACCTGTACAACCTGGGAATGGGTGCGCTCTGCAAGAACCTGTGCCATTTCCTTAGGATCCTCCAGACAGTTCTGAAGCACACTGATTTTGATCAGCTCTCTCGCCGCAAGTGCTTCGTCAACTGCCTTGGTGTTCTCCGGTGTAAGACCGCCCTTGCCAAGCTGGATAATGGCATCCATTTTCATTGCCAGACTTTTTAAATATGCTCTTTGCTTACTTGTCATAATTTATCTCCTGAATACCTGCTGAATAGTTGCTATTTATTTATAATAATCAAATTCAAATCCATACATACGGACCGTATCACCTTCCTGAATACCGGCGTTTTCCAGTTCATCCAGAATGCCGCCTTCTTTCAGGAAACGCTGGAAAAAGGCGAAACCTTTCTCAGAATCCAGATTGGTATAACCAAGCATTTTCTCAATACGTGGTCCTTCTACGATAAATACAGATGGATCTTCCTCGTCAACCTGTACGGTAAATGGAAGGCTCTCATTGATCAGCATATCTTCCGGGAAGAATTCCTGCTCGAATACGATTGCTTTCTTCGGACAACTGTCCAGAAGTTCCTTGATATGGAAAAGAAGCTCACGTACACCCTGTCCGGTAACTGCAGAAATGGGATATACTTTGATACCTTTTGGTTCAAATTCTTTGCGAAGTCTGTCTACAGGATTCTCCTGACCGTCGTCAAAAATACAGTCCACTTTATTGGCTGCAATTACCTGAGGACGCTTTGCAATTTCCGGATTGTATTTCTCCAGTTCTTTGGTAATCTTATAAATATCATCAATAGGATCTCGTCCCTCTGTGGAAGCTGCATCCACAATGTGCACCAGAACTCTGGTACGCTCAATATGGCGAAGGAACTCATGACCAAGACCGACTCCTTCAGAAGCACCTTCGATCAGTCCAGGGATATCTGCGATGATAAAACCGCCATTCTCAGTATCTACAACGCCAAGGTTCGGGCTTAAGGTTGTGAAATGATAGTTGGCAATTTTCGGTTTCGCATTTGTAACACGTGAGAGAAATGTAGATTTACCAACATTAGGAAAACCTACCAGTCCTACATCTGCGATCACCTTTAGCTCCAGAAGCACTTCAAGCTCCTGAAAAGGCTGTCCAGGCTGGGCATATTTGGGAACCTGCATGGTAGGGGTTGCATAATGCTGATTTCCCTTACCGCCGCGTCCACCGCGCAGAACGATCTGACGACGATTGTCACCGGACATGTCTGCAATTACCTTACGGGATTCAGCCTCCATGATAACAGTACCTTCCGGTACCTTTAATATAATGTCGGCACCGTCGGCACCGTGGCAGCGCTTTTTGCCGCCCTCCTGACCGTCTTCTGCCTTATATTTTCTTTTATGACGGTAATCACCGAGGGTATTCTGTCCCTCGTCAACTTCAAAAATGACGTCTCCGCCCTTGCCGCCGTCGCCGCCATCCGGACCGCCGTCAGGTACATATTTTTCCCTGCGGAAGCTTACATGGCCGTCGCCGCCCTTACCGGAACGGATATATATGGTAGCTCTGTCTGCGAACATTAAATCTCCTTTATAAGAAAAGGCTCCAAACCTTTATAGATTTGAAGCCTCCTGCTCTACGAATTACTCTGCCTCTACTGGTACGATAGAAACCTGTTTCTTATCGCGGCCTTTTCTGGTGAATCTTACAACACCATCGGTCAGTGCAAATAATGTATAGTCTTTTCCGCATCCTACGTTCTCGCCTGCATGGATCTTAGTTCCGCGCTGTCTGTAAAGGATGTTGCCGGCTTTAACAAACTGTCCGTCTGCTCTCTTCGCACCTAATCTCTTGGACTCGGAATCACGACCGTTCTTTGTGGAACCAACTCCTTTTTTATGTGCGAATAACTGAAGGTTCATCTTCATCATTGTTGTTACACCTCCTTGACTCTTACTGTCAAATATCGATTGTTATAACTATGCTCAATTTCTGTTAATCCAAGAATCAGGGAATCCATAAGCAGTTTCCCACGCTCAGTATTCGGATTTGTTTTAAAATGGATGGATACATATCCCTCATCCGCTTCCGCTTCAATCTGCTCTTCCGTAAATTCCTCAAGAGAATTCACGGTAGTAATGATCAAGGCTGATACGGCAGCACATACAATATCCTGTCCCTCTTCGGCATAGCCTGCATGTCCTTTGGACAGAAAATCCAGATAAGAGCCTTTTCTCTTCTTAACTGTAATATTGATCATAACAGCACCTGATTAAGCGTTGATCTTTTCGATTTTAACTTTGGTGTACTGCTGTCTGTGACCGTTTTTCTTGTGATATCCAGTTTTTCTCTTGTACTTGTAAACGATGACTTTTTTAGCCTTTCCGTTCTCAACTACAGAAGCGGTAACACTGGCATCCTTAACGTCTTCTCCAACCTTTAATCCGTCATTGCTAACTGCAATTACAGAATCAAAAGTAACGGTTTCACCAGCTTCAACTCCGAGCTTCTCAACTCTGATTACGTCGCCTTCAGCAACTTTGTACTGTTTACCACCTGTTGCAATAATTGCGTACATTTGTGGCACCTCCTATAGACTTTACTCGCCAAATATGGTGGTCTCTCGACTCTTAAACCTCTTTGTGCGGCATACTCGATTATAATAACAGGGAGATTTGGTTTCGTCAAGAGGTTTTGCGAAAAAAATTGTAAAAAAATAAAAATGAAAATCCATATTTCGGGTTTGCTGCTTATAATAATTTCGAAAATACGAAAAAGAAATTTCTTATAGTTTTACTTAGAGAGTGTTTGAAAAATCTCCTGACTTTATCTGCCTGATCTCCTCTATTACCGGTTTTCTGACTTTCTTTCGTGTCATCTCCAGAATGTGAAGCGGTGTAATATCTATGGCTTTACATTTCACCGGATCCTTCCTCAGATATTTCTGCAATACATGAAAAAGCTCGTTGTTATGATCTGGGTTTGTCATATTGATAAAATCAATAAGAATAATTCCGGACAGGTTGCGAAGCCGCAGTTGTCGTGAAATTTCCTTAGCTGCTTCCAGATTGATTTTGCGATAGGTTTCTTCGGCTTTTTTCTTTCCGGTAAATTTCCCGCTGTTTACATCGATGGAGACAAAGGCTTCTGTCTGCTGGATCACAATAAACCCGCCGCTGTTCAGCCAGATTTTTTCCTTTTGAACCTCATCCAGCGCGTTTTCCATGCGGGAAAGCTTGTATAACGGAAGAAGCTTGTCCTGATAAAAACGGGCTTTGCTTTCTTCCTCCGGACTTGTTTCTTTCAAATAAGAAGTGATCTGCTGAAAAATTTCAGGATCATCTGTTACAATGTCTGTGAGATTTTCGCTGTAAATATCACGGAGAGTGGTAAGGTAAACCGGTTCTGTTTCGTAGAGAAGGCTGAAACAGTTGCGGCTTTTGCCGTTGACAGCAACTTTTTCATACAGTGATTTCAGATAAGAAAGTTCCTGAAGGATTTCAGCCTTTTCAGCCTGGGCTGCGTTGGTGCGGACAATCAGGCCATATTCCTTATCCGGACGTGCAGCCTCTGCTTCCAGCCAGCCGGATAAAGTGTGGCGTTCTGAACCAGAGAGCTTACCGGATAGTCCGAACTTTTTTTCTCCTGTGGTGAGCACCAGATACTTACCGGTAAAATTTAAGTTTGCAGTCAGTGCGGGCAGCTTGCCCTTCATGGCATCACGGCTTACCTGCACCAGAATCTGGTCACCCGGACGCAAGGGACTGCCAGGTGCTTTCCCGGAGGCATAGATAACCTGCTCTGCTTCCTGAAGAGGAAAATAACCGCGTACTCCAGGTGCAATAAGAACAAATGCTGCCTGGATATTAGAAGCAATATTTTCCACCTGTCCTACATAAATATTTCCGAGAATGGACTGTCGGGCGGCTGCCTCCAGGCGAAGCTCCATAATCTGACCTTCTTCCTCGATTGCACAGGCATGACATTTGTTACCGCAAAGTTCCATGGTTGTTAGAATTAATTTCGTCACTTGATTCACCTGTTTTAAGTTTATTGAACTTCCACGCCAAGGGATTCCAACGATACAAATTTATGTTTTTTCTCATTTCCAAGATCTGCATATACTTCCAGACGATGAATCATGCAGGCAAATTCCGGAAGCTCCTGTCCAAGCCAGCTGGTAAATGCATCCATTACAGCATCTGGTTTGGTATAGTTGGCACTTGCAGAAGCAAGACTTAAGAAAATGCGGTTGTCATTCTGTAAATTCATTTTGTAAATAAAAGGTCGGATATCTACCTGTTTTTCGCCTTTTTTGGTTTCTTTTGTAACAAGGATCTCAGGCTGCTTTAAAAACTCCGTAATTCTTGTCTGCCATCCATCTGCCGGTGCTTTTCCAGGACGAAATTCCACCAGATAATCAGCTGCTGCCACCAGGGACATTGCCTTGCTCGCTTTTCCATCTTCCACCTGGCGGGCACTTAAAACATGAATACCATCTACCATCTGGCTGTTAAGACGTTGACAGATTTCATCAGTAGGAATCGTAGCGGTAAGCTCCATATCGAAATATTCCCCTGTACTGGTAACGCCAACTCCAAGAGGGGCAGCAAAGGACATGATCATATGAGGGCTGTAACCTCCAGAAAAAGCAATTGGAAGCTCTGCGCGGCGGATGGCTTTCTGGAAGTAGCGCATGGTGTCAAGATGTCCTACAAATTTCATAGGCCCTTCTTTCGTAAATTTAATTCTTACCTTCATAACATACGCCTCCTTCATAACGTCTTGCTCCGCAGCCTGCACATTTCTGACGGCAGTTTGGTGTAACCACTTCGCCTTTTGCCTGTTTCCACTCACGGATCAGAAACTCCTTGGTAACACCTGCATCTATGAAATCCCATGGGAGGATTTCATCTGTGCTTCTCTCTCGGAGTGTGTAGAATTCAATGTCAATTCCTGTTTCTGCAAAAGCCTCTTTCCAGATGTCGTAGCGGAAGCTTTCTGACCAGGCATCGTAAAGGGCGCCTTTTTCATAGGCTTTTAAGATAACTTCAGAAGCACGGCGGTCACCTCTTGCAAGGAAGCCTTCCAGTGTGGTTACATCCGGTTCATGCCAGTTGTATTTAATACTCTTCTGGTTCAGCTGTGCACGGATTTCTTCTTTTACTACTTTTGCCTTGTCAATAAAATCCTGTTCTGTATACATTGGAGCCCACTGGAATGGGGTAAATGGCTTTGGCACAAAGAAGGATGTGCTGACTACGATCTGAACCTTTCCATGGCGTTTTTCCTTTGGAACGGTATCGTAATATTCTTCTGCAATACGCTCTGCAAGATGAGCAATTCCCTTCATGTCTTTTTCTGTTTCAGTAGGAAGCCCAAGCATGAAATAAAGCTTCACACGGTTCCATCCTCCAACAAATGCCTCATGCGCACCGTGAAGGATCACTTCTTCGGTAAGTCCTTTGTTAATTACATCACGAAGTCTCTGGGAACCAGCTTCCGGGGCAAAAGTAAGGCTGCTTTTCTTAATATCCTGAACCTTGCTCATAACATCCAGGGCAAAAGCATCAATACGAAGTGACGGCAGGGAAATATTAACACCTGCAGATTTAAATTCGTCGATCAGGAAGTTTACCAGCTCTTCCAGATGGGTGTAATCACTGGAACTTAAGGAACTGAGGGAAATTTCCTCATGACCGGAATTCTTCAGCATAGCTCTTGCAGATTCCTTCAGTTCTTCTACATCACGTTCACGGAGAGGTCTGTAGATCATACCAGCCTGGCAGAAACGACAGCCACGGATACATCCACGCTGGATTTCCAAAGTGACACGATCCTGTGTAGCTTTAATAAAAGGAACAACTGGTTTTTCAATCGGGCAATATCCTTTATCCATATCTACGATCAGCTGCTTTTGGACTTTCTCGGGAACTCCCGGACGATTTGGTGCAAAGGATGCAATTGTACCGTCTTCTTTGTATGTGACATCATAAAATGCCGGAACATAAATTCCCGGAATCTGAGCTGCCTTCAGAAGGAACTCCTCCCTGCTGCCTCCGGCTTCCTTATTGGCCTTGTATGCATCAAAAAGCGCATCATACACAGTTTCTCCTTCGCCAATATAAAACAGGTCAAAAAAGGCTGCTAATGGCTCTGGATTATATGCACACGCACCGCCTCCGATTACAATAGGACATGATTCGTCACGGTCAGCTGCTTTCAGTGGAATCTGGGAAAGATCCAGTGTCTGGAGTACGTTAGTATAACACATTTCATATCCAAGTGTGATGCACAGAAAATCAAAATCCCTGACAGGATCCTGGGACTCCAGGGCAAATAACGGGATATTCTGTTCTCTCATAAGCTTATCAAGATCAAGCCATGGGGAATAAACTCGCTCACACCAGACATCAGGGCGTTTATTGAACATATTATAAAGAAGCATCATACCAAGGTTGGACATGCCGATCTCGTAGACATCCGGAAAACAAAACGCCACACGGACATCTATCCCGTCTAAATTTTTCATCACAGAGTTGACCTCCCCGCCGATATAGCGGGCTGCTTTGTCAACACTGAGCAATATTTCATCACTAAGTGCTAATTTTCTCATTCTTTTCCTTTCGCAATTTGTCACTATTTGCCAAATACAGAACTTCTTCTGTTTAGATTTGGATAGTGACTTTTTTTCTGAATAAGTGGGAAAAATAATGCTCATTTTTGAACCTATTTTTACCCCGAAAACGGCATTTGGTCACTGCGGTACCGGCTGTGGTATATGCCGTTAATTATCCTATTATAATACAGGTCATTTCAGAAATTCAAGAGAAATCGTGTGCTTTTGTGGAAATGGTGAAAATTGGTGAAAATAGTCTGCTGTCACTCCTTTTTTACAAGATTCTTTTTTTCAATACTAATATGTCATATTTTTTGTTTCTGTCAAAAAATGTCGGGGTACTTGTTTCTTTGTGGTTATCTGCTTTCCTGGAAAACCCTTTCTTAAATAACCATTCTTAAAAATATTACATACTAAATGTGTAAGTATTCTATAAATATATTTCTTTGTATGGACATCCACCTTACAGGATTAATATGTCATTTTTTTAGAATTTTGTCAAAAATTTTCATAAAAGATCGGATTCTGAGCGAAAATCGGACAATATATAACTGAAATATAGTTAAATGCTTAGCCAATGATGGCAGAAAGGAAAAAAGAATGAGAAAAGAATCAAAAGAAATGGCTGTTACAGCCGCAACAATGAAAAAAGAGAAAAGGAACGAACCTGCTGCAACTACTTTTGTTAATTACCTGGAGAGCTGGTACCAGAACAAATGTCTTTCGAATTCAACCAGCAGCAGTACGGCTGCTTACTACTACTGGATGATCTTCAATGTCATTGAACCCAGCCTTCCGGATAAGGAGCGGGCGGTTGACGATATCGATGCAGAATACCTGAATGCTCTTTTGGCATGCATCAATCAAAAAAATGAAAATACGGCTGCTTCGGCATACCGCTTTCTGCGTGTCTTTATAAAGGATCGTTTTGAACCAGATACCGGTGATTATGAACTTTTCTTTCAAATAAAAAAATATTCTGTTTTGGAAAAAGATACTGTCCTTTATACACCGGAACAGCTTACCTGCTTATTATCAGCTGCAAAGAAAGACAACACCTCCCACTATCTGGAATATGCCCTGGCGCTTTACTGCGGGCTGAAACCCGGGGAAATCCTTGGACTTAAATATGACAGCTTCGATCTGGAGGCAGGCACGGTAACGATCTGCGGGCTGCATGCACGGAATTATGTGTCTGCTGACAGGAATGGGGGTGATAATAGTCAGAGTCTCAAATACAGTGGCAGAAAGCTCCGTTCAGACAGTAATTACCGTACTGTGCCTGTTCCGGAATTTTTATTTGATGAGATCAGGGAACGGAGATATCTGAATGAGGGCATTCTTCTGAGATATCCCGGACTGGCCGAAGAAGGCGCCCTGTGCCTTGGTCCATATGGAAAAGTCAAGACGCTTCCCACACTGAATACCAGACTGAAAAAGATCACACAGTCCTATGGCCTGCCCCGCATCTCCCTTGGAGACCTCAGATATATGTATCTCGCAGATCTTATCAAAAGGGAAAAACAGTTTGATAAGATCATGAAACTTTTCGGATATGCAAATCCTTACCGGATGCTGGGCCTCTGCCAGCAGATCGCGGATATCCAGGGAGAGACTTTGACTATAAACGTTCCGTTTCCTGAGGTATTTTATTATAAAATGTAAAGCTGAGACGAGATTTGTCAAGGTATGTTTTTGTAAAGGAGTGTGCAATTATGCTTTTATGTATTTCTTTCGAAATTCAGATGGAGTCATCTCATACTCTTTTTTGAAGACTTCCGAAAACTTGCTGGGGTTGTCGTAGCCCATTTTCATGGCGATTTCTGTAATGCTGCAGTCAGAATTCTGAAGCAGTACGGTTGCAGCCTGCATACGGTAGGATTTTATGTAGGCATAAATGGAACAGCCGAAAACTCCCTTAAAACATGCTTTCATGGAAGTAAGAGGAATGTCAAATTGCTCGGACAATTGTTCAAGAGTGTAATGCTGGCGCAAATTGGAAACCATATACTTTTGAATTTCTTTTACTTTTTTTACCTGAGTATGTGCGAAATACGGAACTTTTACCTGGGTATTCTGTATTTTCTCAGTTCCAAGATAAAGGAGCAGTTCCAGGACCTTGACCTTCAGATAGGAAGCGTGCATATACGGCTTGGTGCAGTACAGTTCAGAAAAAATGTGGTTGATTTTATTTTGATTTCTAATTACAGCACAGGTACCATTTTTGCAAAAGCCGTTGGCAATGGAAAACAGATCAATGTCCAGTCCGCCTGTCATCTCGCCGATTTTTCGGATGACAGAGTCTGCTTTTTGTAAATCTATGGTGATGGAGATGCCGTGATAATGAGACAGCGGAAAGCTGGTTGAAACGGTCTGGTTGGAAAGAAGGTTGATGGCAAGATCACCGCTTCCAATATACTGATAAGTGCCGTTGGCAAATCTGCATTCAAAACGCCCTTCCCTGCAATGGTTCAGTTCCAGAACATCTGCGTGAGGCAGTTTATTCTGGTTCTGTCCATTGCTCATGTGAAAATCGTTATAAAAGAACTGGATGCCAGGCAAAATAATATATTGCGTGATGATTCCTTCTCCGGTTTCATTGTTCATTTTATAAATAGTACGGTTGTTTTTGCCCGTTGTTTTTTGAACTTTCTGGTCAAAAAAATCCGTTAACGGATGCTGTTCCATTTTTTCCTCTCTTACTGGTCCGCACTCTCGTACATGCAGGAAGTGGTGCCAATCTGATTGTCTGCATGCACACCATCAATTAAAATGTCTGCGTCGCAGCTTTCTATTACACTGCCCACTGCCCTGCCGGCAACGGTACCTGGTGTTACAGCACCGTCAATGGATCCTGTTACAGAACAGTTGGTAACTTTAAATACGGTTTCTTCTCCATAATAGTAAAGTCCGGTGCCAATAAGACCTCCTACATGGGTTGCTCCATCCGCTTTTATGGAAACAGTTATCTTGCAGTTATCAATTACGGACGGATAATTTTTCGTGGAAAATCCTTCTGTTTCCAGGCATACGTCTGGATTGGAGTGAGTGCCTGCGTAACCACAAAGACCGCCGATCGCATGGCCGCCATTTGCGCTTTCAATTGTGACATCAGCGGTGCAGTTGGTAATGGAATCCATCATTTCCAGACAGCCGCCGATTCCGCCAAGACCAACCGGTTCGTTTCCTTCTGCCTTTACAGTTCCGCTTGCGCTGCAGTTGTCAATGGTTCCGCCAAAACCGCCGCCGATGACCAGGCCACCACATTCTGCTACATCTGCCTGCACAATATGGTTTTCTTCAAATTCATTATCTCCAATTACGATGACGGTTACATTTTCTGCGGAGCAGTTGGTTACGGAATTGTTGTTGCCTCCTACAATTCCGCCAGTGCAGTTGTTGCCTGTAATTACGGAGTTTCCTTTTAAGGTTACGTGATCCACTGATCCCATGTTGTATCCTACAACGCCGCCAATAGCCAGAGAGGTGCCATCTGTTACGGTTACTTCTGCATTTTCCACTGTCAGATTTTTGACTTCGCCGCAGTTTACGCCGAAAAGACCAGCCCCGCAGTTGTATTTGTCAGATTCATATTTTAAATTTGAAATTGTGTGATCTCCGCCGTCAAAGGAGCCCAGAAACAAGGTGGAATGGTTTTCCATGTCATTCATATTGCCGATGGGTTCCCAGTCAATGCCTGTAAGATCAAGATCATTTGTCAGAAGAAAATAAGTATCCGCATAACCTGCGTTTGAGCCGTCATTTACATTAGCGGCAAATGTCAGGAAAGAATCTGTCGAGGAAATCTGGTACGGATCTTCCTGGGTGCCACTGCCGCCGTCATAAGAGCATTCAGATGCGGTGCTTACTGCTTCTTCTGCAAATACGGTACTGGTTAATCCGGCAGATAAGGTAGTTGACATGGTAAGTGCTAATAAAACAGAAACGAACTTCTTTTTCATTGTGTGCCTCCTGAGTTATATAATAGTTAGTTACTTCTAACAATAACCATACCATTTCTTACAGGGTCACACCACTCCATTTGGACGATAACCACTCTGCTTAGACAGATTCTTTTGCGGAAATACGGTATTAGTTATTACTTACCGCTATTTTACCACAATTGTGGTCGGGGAATAAAAAATTTTCTTGAATTAAAAAACTGTAACAATAAACCATAGGAGTTTATCATTACAGTTTTTATTATCTTATTAGAGCAATTCCAACAGCTGCGGGATATTCTTTTTCCCAAATGTTACCTGATCCTGGTTGATTATCAGGCAGGGGACGCTCATAACGTTGTATTTTTCCTTTAAATCCGGGAAATGGGCGATGTCGTATACTTCTGCTGTTACAAGGAGATTTAAGGAGGCAATCCTCTGGGCTGCCACTACCAGATCCGGGCACATGGTACAGGAAAGGGATACCAGGATCTGCATGTGCACCTTATGGTCGATAGCGAGGATACGTTCTCTGATGGCAGGGTCAAGGGGCTGCCCTGGTCCTGCGGCGTTGTATAATCCCAGGATAAAAGAGGTAAACTCGTGTCCCCCTGGCACGCCGTGGAAAGCTAATCCAGTCTTTTCCCCGGAGGCAGTCAGCACTTCTACAAAAGGCAGCAAGGCAGCAGAATCCGAAGCAGAGTCCGCTTCCTGTACGGTCAGTTTGTCTGTATATTTCTCCAGTTCTGTCATATAGCCTTTCAATTCCTGGCTGACGGGACGGGAATCCAGATGCAGGTCAAGTTGCAGGTTTCCCTCCATTCTGGAAAATACAACATTCAGCTGGTTTATGATATCCTGTGAAAAAATACCGGCTGAGGATTTCCCTTCTGTTTCTTTTCCTGCGGGCGATTCCTTGTGAACTTCGGCCTCTTTTTTGATTGGCTTTTCCGGGTGGATTCCGGTTTTCCCCTGCATGGCTGCGGCATATTTTTCCAGCTCTGTGGCAGCTGTGGCACCATCTCCCACTGCAGTTACCACCTGGCGGAGATTTTTCTGGCATACATCTCCGGCTGCGTAAATTCCCGGACAGCTGGTCTTCTGGGTTCGGTCCGTTTCCACATATCCATGGGAATCCAGAGCAATCAGGTCTTTTACCAGATCCGTATTTGGCGCGTAGCCTGCAAATACAAATACGCCAAAGGTGTCATCTGCAGAATCGAAAATGGTTTCTTCTCCAGTGTTTTTATTTTTGTAGCAGATCTTTCGCAGCGTGTGGTCACCCTCCACATAGACAACCTCTGTATTGGTTAAAACTGTGATCTTAGGGTGATTTTTGGCGGCTTCCGCTACCGCTTCTGCGCAGGAAAAATCATTTCCACGGATTAAAATAGTTACATGGCTTGCATATTTTGTCAAAAATACGCTTTCTTCTGCTGCAGCAAACCCGCCGCCAACTACGAAAATTTCTTTTCCACGGAAAAATTCTCCGTCACAGGTGGCACAATAGGCTACTCCGTGACCGCGAAACTTGGCCTCACCTGGAAAACCGATCATTCTTGGATGGGCTCCTGTTGCGAGCAGGATTCCAAAGCTTTTGTAGGAACCTTTATCGGTGGTTGTTTCCCAGATTTCTGCGCCGGATGCTTCTTCTGCTTTTTTTAGGCTGACAACATCCCCAAGCAAAAACTCTGCTCCGAAATGTTCCGCCTGTTTCTGCATGGCCTGGGTCAGTTCTTTCCCACTGGTTTTCATGACGCCTGGATAGTTTACCACTTCATCGGTAATGGTAATCTGGCCGCCGAATTTTTCCTTCTCAATTACCAGAACACGGTAGCAGGCGCGAGCCAGATATAAGGCAGCTGTCAGACCGGCAGGACCTCCTCCGATCACAACTACATCATAGAAATTTTCGTTCGACATTAAAGCATACCTACCAGATCAAGACTTGGCTTCAGAGTTTCGGCTCCTGGCTGCCATTTTGCCGGGCACACCTGGTCTCCGTGTTCTGCTACAAACTGGCTTGCCTGGAGACGGCGGAAAAGTTCATCTGCATTGCGTCCTACATTGCCGGCATTTACTTCATAAACCACGATCTTGCCTTCCGGGTTTACAATGAAGCTTCCTCTTTCTGCCATTCCGTCAGATTCGATCAGCACTTCAAAATCCTTGCAGAGTGCGTGGGTAGGATCTGCCAGCATTGGATAAGTGATCTTACCGATTCTTTCAGAGGAATCATGCCATGCTTTGTGGACAAAATGGGAGTCTGTAGAAACAGAGTAGATTTCGCAGCCAGCAGCCTGGAAATCAGAATATTTATTCTGCAGATCCTCCAGCTCGGTAGGGCATACAAAGGTAAAGTCGGCCGGATAGAAGAAAAATACGCTCCATTTTCCCAGAATATCGGCCTTGGTCACGGTTTTAAACTCCCCATTCTGATAAGCCTGAACAGAAAAATCACTTACTTCTTTATTGATCATTGACATTTTAAAATTCCTCCTTTTTTTGTAATAAGCATTCCCTGGAATGCAGGTATTAATGCAAGTTAGGCAAAACTAACCTTGTCTGCAATATATCATTTCTTTCTGGTGATGTCAATGAATTTTACGTAAGTGAATATCATTCTCAACAAGAATAATTACAATTTAGCAATACCACACTACAGTGCAGACAACCGTTCAAAAATATATTCCTTCTCTGACGACAAATCTTCTCTAAACCTATAGCCCAGTCTGTTAAATTTTTGTATATCAGCTGGATTTTCAATCCCTCTTTCTGCCATAAATCTGACCATTTCACCACGGGCCATTTTTGCATAAGTACCTTTTGTTACTAGCTTTTCTCCGGATAATTCACAAAATGTAATCGTTATATACGTATCTTTCGGTGACAGATATTTTTCTATGCATTTCGAATATTCCTTTGATGCCAGATTAATAATGATCTGGCTGTCATCAATGATGGACTTATACAGCATGTCTCCCCAATAGTCATACAAATTCCGGGTATTTCCTATTGTAACCTTTGCCTGCATTTCCAGACGATATGGTCTCACACCGTCCAGTGGCTTTAGGCTTCCATAAAATGCGGATAAGATTCTAAGATGCTTTTGGATATACTCAAATTGTCCGTATTCAAACACTGCTGGTGCCATATACTGGAATGCAATTCCCTCATAGGACAAAATAGCAGGAGTAAGCATGTGATAAAGATCCATATTTTCTAATCTTTCAAAGTTCTGCCTGGCAATCTTGTCATTGCATTTCCAGATTGCCTTCAGTTTATCTTTTTCCAGACCCTTCATCCAACTTAGTATCTCAGTTGTCTTATCAAGAAAATTCGGCATTCCCACTGGTGCTATGCTGTCCGTATCTGTAACCATCTTTTTTGCTGGTGATAATATAATCTTCATCACGTCAATTCCTTCAGCATATTTTCAGGATCATCTGCCGCTTTCACTTTATCATTTGCCTTTATGATAATTTCATTCTCATCAATCAGATATGTTGTCCGGACTACTCCCATAGAAACTTTTCCATAATTCTTCTTTTCTTTCCAGACGTCATATGCTTCAATCACTTTACGCTCCGGATCTGCCAATAAAGTAAATGCCAGTCCGTATTTTTCTTCAAATCTCTTATGGGAAGCTACAGAATCCTTACTAACACCAAGGATAACAGCTCCTTTTTCTGTAAACAAAGGATACC